>ENA-OQOA01000872-OQOA01000872.1-human-gut-metagenome-genome-assembly--contig:-NODE-872-length-10910-cov-2.561996_pt1 | contig 10910 bp, 9 predicted proteins | sample MGYA00242633_ERZ504888 | MGnify/ENA primary metagenome ERZ504888 (study PRJEB26092, sample SAMD00036372) | human gut metagenome | host: Homo sapiens | study: EMG produced TPA metagenomics assembly of... | reverse complement strand
CTTTTTTGTTTTCTTATCTTTTTTAACTGTTTTTTCTTATGATGAGTTGTTCTTTTTTTTCTATCGTAGTCGGCTTCGTTTCTGTTGTTGTAACTTCTGTCGCAGCAGTTGTTGGTTCTGACACCTCATCTGCATGTACAGGAGTGATCGTTGCCATCATAAGTGTAACAAGTAAAAACTGACTACTTTTCTTCTCAATTTATCATCACCGACTTTCTTCATTGCCATATTTATAACTTTCATTTTCATGCAAAAAGCTGATCAATAGACAAAATACAAAAACATAAATTAATATTATGGTAACAACAGTTATTATTGATCAGCTTTTTCAGTTTTTTTCTGCCACCTGGCAGATTCTATTTATATAGATCTATTCGATAAGTTCTATTTTGACACACCATGTAATCTGCTTTTGACCATTTGGAATCATTTGCTTTTACATGGTTCCAAAACTGAGTATGATGGAAACAATCAACGACTTGACATTTGGAATCATTTGCTTTTACATGGTTCCAAAACTCTAACTCGTAGCTTCTTATGCTCTCAACACATTGGGAATCATTTGCTTTACATTTTTACATGGATTCAAATCCACATTGACAACATAATTTAAGCATTTCACTATAAATTACTCCTTTACTTGAAAAACATCACTAATAAAATGGGAGATAATTCCCTCTTCAACACATCCAAATTTGGCTATATATTTCGGTGCCATTAAAAATAATCGTTCTTTTGCCCGTGTTATTGCCACATAGAAGCATCTCAACTCTTCGTTATCTTCTACTGTTCCAATCTGATCTTTATCTGTAGATGGAAACATTGTATCTACGCAGTTCATAACAAAACAGAATGAAACTCTAAGCCTTTTGCGGAATGAATTGTAGATATAACCATTCGATCTTCTTCTTCCTCTTTCTGAGGACTGGCTTCAAGCATTATTTCTTCCAGAAATGTCACTGGAGAATCATATCCATCTGCCATTTCAATCAGTGTATCAAAATCGCGGACCGCTTGTTTATTTGCTCTAGCAAGCTCCCTACGTTTCTTCTCCGATGTTTTCATCAGCATTAATGTAATGTCCATTAAACGTGAATAAAATGATTTAATGCTTTGCAATTCGATCTGAAAATCTTGATCATTAAGCTTTTCAATAAAACTCTTTAAATTTTCAAGATCCGGCTGAAATTTTCTTTTATGTATTTGTGTTGAACAAGTCCCTCTAATCCAAGAGTTTTACATGTTGCTGCGATATTTCTGGCATAAACATTTCCAATACCATCAAATAACTTTAATAGTCGAAACCATGCAATTTCATCATGTGGATTTATCTGACATCGCAAAAAGCATAAGAAGTTTTTGATATGATCATAATCAAAAAACTTCATTCCACCATATTTGTCATATGGGATTTTCATTTTATTTAAAAGTGCTTCTAGTCTTACAGAATGATAAGAACTTCTTTCAAGAACACAAATTTCATGATACGGAATCTCTTCTTCATCATGTAATGCCATAATCTTATTTTAAAAATATAAGAAGCTTCTTCGCCCTCGTCCTCTGATCGAACTAGCAATGGCTGAATATTGGCCACATGAGTTGCGACAAGCTTCTTAAAAAAACCTTCCAGTGAATGTTTTTTCATAACAATATTGGATAAATCCATGATCTCTTGATTGCTACGATAATTCTGTGTTAAGTAAACAACTTTACATCCGGACATCTTTTGTGGAAAATTAATGATATTTTCTACCATACTTCCTCTAAATCCATAGATGCATTGGTAATCATCACCTACCACTGCTAAGTTACGATTCTTTTCACGTAACATAAAAATAATCTTTTCCTGTAAATAATTAGAATCCTGATATTCGTCGATCATAATATACTGATAAATATCAGCTAATTATTCTTTATAGAAGGGGTTTCTTTTCAATACAGATATAAAATTGATTAGCAAATCATCATAATCCATCATGTGTTTGTTTTTGTATGATTGATAATCCGCTAAGATTTTCTTTATATCTGGAATGAATCTTTCGATTTCCATATACTTCCATTTGCCGAGCATATCAAACAAAGTATCCTCTAATGACTGATTCGTATTTAAGGCTTTGCTATGTGCTGATACCAGTTGAGATGATCTTGGAAAATCTTTTACTTTATCCATACCGTGTTCTGTTTCGATGATCGATATGATATCTGCACAATCTCCCGGATCAATAATTGTATAATCTGATTGAATTCCAATCAGTTGTGAATATTTGCGAAGCATCTTTGCACAGAATGAATGATATGTACATGCAGTAATTTGACTACATCGTTCATCAAGCATATCTGCTGCCCTTTGCTTCATTTCATTTGCTGCTTTATTTGTAAAGGTCAATAATAAGATATTATTGGGTGACACGCCTTTTTCAATCAGATATGCCACACGATATACCATACAACGAGTTTTGCCAGTTCCGGCACCGGCAAGGATTAGGACTGGTCCTTCTGTCGTTGTAACAGCTTCATATTGACTCTTATTTAATTCTTTTCTGTAATCTATTTTCATTTATTGTTATTCCTTATCATTGATAATACTTAATAAATAGTTTTTGTGATATACAATCGGTAACGTATAAGATTTATAATAAGAATCCATAAAATTATCTTCTTCAAATACAAACCTGATATTTTAAGAGTAAATTTTACTTCTTCCAATTTATCTTTTAAGTCATCAATATGTATTTGTACTTCTAAGATTGTTGCATTTTGCAATGCATCCATTTTCTCAAAAAACAGAGATAGAACCATCATCCACCTCTTCATCATAAAATAAACATAATAAAATATGCTTCTTATTTTACTGCCCTCGGCAGTTCCTGTTTCCTACACAGGTTTGTTCGATAAGTTTCTTATTTTCACGCATTGTATAAAATCTATTTGACCCCTTAGAATCATTTAATTTTACACTATTCTAAAACCCAGATCTTAACGCTTAGCACTGCGGTGGTCCCTTAGAATCATTCAATTTTACACTATTCTAAAACCCATCGACTATCCAATTCTTTTTCGACTATCCATTGGAATCATTCAATTTTATTTTCGTAATTTTAATTCTTTTTATTAAAGCTGATCAATGTATATGGTTGAAGAAATATTGAAATAGATAAATATGTAAAGCATCGATCAGCTTGATTTCTGCATCTTGCAGATTTTGCCGGAGCAAATTATTTCGATAAATTCTTATTTTTACACGCCATGCAATTACTTTGACCATTTGCAATCATTTGATTTTACATAGTTCCAAAACACAGGATTCATTTTTGTTCCATATGTCGTTCATTTGCAATCATTTGATTTTACATAGTTCCAAAACTAAGCTGTGAAGTAAGGTACGCTACGATCACATTTGCAATCATTTCTCAAAATAACATTAATCTTCAATCCAAGGGGCACAGTCAGAATCGCCTAACTTAGACTTAGAATCCTCTGAATTATCTTCCTGAACATTCTTTTCTTCTGTATTAACAGTCTCCTGATCTTTTAGTGGAATCTCTCTTGCAACGGATAAGAAATCTTCTAATGAACATTCATAACGTCTTTCTTTTTCAATCGTATCAAGAATCATTAATTTGTGTCCGCATTTTTCAGATTCCTCTTTGATAATGTCACGGCTTAATCGTCCGGCTTTTTCAATGCGTCGAACTTCATGAACCTCTAATTTTTCTAAATATCCAAGGATATATTCTTTAAATTTAATCGTTCTTGTAATCTTCATGTGAATTTCTCGCTTTCTTAATCTACAATCACTGGAACAAAATCATCTATAGTCTGCCATTTCCAATGTCCATCTTCATAAATCAGAAATTTTGTCAGATATTCATCCCCGACAGCATATACGGTATATTCTTGCCCAGTTTCTTATTTTTACTTGAAACATCTATTTTCTCCATTAATCATATAAGGTAATATATGATTAGAAATATTATCAAATTGGTGCGTAAAACCCCGGCCGACAAAGTCGCTTGGGGTTCATGACATTTTCTGCAATTACTGCCTCTAGCAGTTCTCGTCTAAACGAGTTTATTCGATAATTTCTTATTTTCACATACTGTATAAATAATTTGAACCATAAGATATGTCATGTTTTATACAGTTTCAAAACTATGCTCCGTTCCAGTCGTTGCCAATTCTCCCATATGCCATGTTTTACACAGTTCAAAATATGCACCTGTAATTCTTTTAGCCATAAGACATATCATGTTCTACGCAGTTCCAAAGCCGTTCGATATGATTATGAATTTTCCGAACAAATATGAAAACTTACTTCTCACCTTTATGAGAATAAATTACTTTGTTTCTAAGTCCTAAAGGATCTTCCGCAATGACTGCAAAATCTGCTTTTGTAACATTGCTTGACATAGCAATCATTCCTGTGTGTTTGCTGCCACCAATCAATGTAAGGTCTGCCTGCATTGGAGAACATACAAAAAGCTTTTTAATCTCAGTCAATAATACACACTGATCTTCTGTCTTGAGTTCCATAAACTGTTCTTTTTCGTTGTGAATTAATTCAGCCTGATTATTCTTACGATTTTTATATACACCATTCTCTAATTTATCTAAATAAAAATCATAAAGCTGTTCTAATTCCTGAATATGGAATTCATTTTGATAAACCCTTGCTTTCTTATCAATAGCTCTGCGTTTCATGTATCCAGAAATCTTGTTTGCTGTTTTTGTCTGCCAGTCATCCATGATCAATTCCACTGCATTTGTAAGGATAAGAGCATTTCCACTTCGACCATTTAAACGATAATAAAAACCGTCAATCTTAAGTAATGAGTTTTTCTTACTTTTGCAAGTAAAATCTTTGGATGATTAAGTTTTCTGTGATCAACCAGATATTCTTTTAACAGTTTATGTCCAGGATCATCCTCTAAACGCTCATGAAGATATACTGGAACATATTCTAAAGAAATACGTTTTTTCCCTTTCTCCATTGATTCTACTAATACAAAATAGGAACCTGTGACATTCGTATACCCTCCATACTGTGCGATATTGCCAAATCTAGGATCATTGGTTTTTAATGGATATTCGCCATGTCCTTTTTTTAATGGCATCTGCTTAAATAAGCCGCCTTTTACTTCCACGACTCTTTTTGTAACAGCAATATGGTTTTGAGCATATTCTTTTCGAACCGTCTGAATTGACCCATATGGACCACTTTCCCATGCAATCTGTCCATCTCTGCTGATATTTTCTAAGAATAATCGGTTCAGATCATAATCTTTTCTCTTATGATTCTTAAAATAGATTGCTGGGTCCATTGTAAATTTTGTATGATATACATTTCCAACTACAATCGTAATATAAGCATCTTTTGCAGCTTGTAAATGATTGTGACCATAACTACTAATTAAATGGAAATCCCTCTTAAAGGAAGAAATCAGCTTTTCTTTTACAAATACAATCTTTGATTCAGGGAAATAATACTGTAATACAGAAGCAATCATTCTTCCACTTTGCTGATTATCTGAAATTTCACGTTCAATAAAGCTAACAAGTTCGCTCTTTGAAAAATCATTTTCTCTGGATAATCGGAAGTATTTCTCCTTTGTCATAAATCCCTGCAGAACCAGTTCCATCCAAAATCCCTTCATTTTTTTCTGAATTTCTGAATCAACTGGAAAATAGGTATACTTGTCTGCTCGATTCTCCTGGATTCCCGTTAATACCTTATTATTCATAGAACGATCATTTACTGCAGATAATGGATAAAATGTAGTCAATATCATTCTGATAATTAGATTTTCTTAATCTTGAAAGATTAATTCTTGCCAGAATAAATGCAGCGTCCTTTCTGTAGAAAATAAAGATAAACTTTATCATTGGATAATTCATGATCGTTCAATTTCATCAAGTCTCTTTTCATAAGATGTTTTTTCATCTTCTGATTTTTAAGGATTTTGTATAAATATTTTTAGCTGTTCTTTTCTGGATGAAGTTCTCTTTTGGATCATCCTGATGTTCTCTGCTTATTTTGAAGAAAATCTTATTTGGAACTCCATATGTCTTTTTTGAGAGATTTTACTATCGTAATCAACTGATTTACCTTCCTACGCTGAGCCGGTGGAATATTTAAATAATCCATTAAATCTTCACGATTATAAATGGTTTTTTCATGTTCTTTATTGTAATGTTCGATTTCTGCTTTATATCCATATTTCTTACTTAAGATCTGCATCAGATTTAAGTTTGTATTCCACAGCATATCCATTACAGAAACTTCTACACCATTGGAATCTGTTACAGTAATACCGTTTAATAGCATTTCTGATAAGTTTCCCCATCCTTTATAAGATAATGAGCAAATCTGTTTTCTCTCATCCTCAGAGAGCTTTACAAACTCGCGATTTAAATAATCTTTTAACAGCTGCTTATCTTCAAATACTGTAATTCTAAGAATAATCTGTTCAACTTCTTCATCAGATAGATTATCGTAATCCTCAAAATCAATATGAGATTTTAGATTGCTGTGAAAATTCATTATCAATACCTGATAATTCAATATCTTTGTCATAGCCATTCTTGATAAGATATTTTGTCAGAGATTTTTTTGTAACTTTTTTCCCTGTCTAAGAAAAGCTGTTCATAAATTCTCTGTTTTAATTCCACGCTGATAGGTTCTCCATTGATCTTTAATGGATTCAGCTCATTTAATACCTCAAATGTCTCATAAAGAAGAGAATTCTTTGGAAGAACTTTTTCATTAAATAAATAACTACAATTTCCTGTCATTCGGGAAATAAAACATTCCGCAGACGCTTCTTTGTCTACCATTTCATCGAAATTCCATGGATGAATCACGCCATCTTTTTTAGGCACCATCCAGTTTGTACTCTCTCCTTTTCTTGCAACGCCCTTTAGCGGACCTACATAATAAGGAATAATGAAATTGAAGATTTTTAATAATTTTTCTCTGTTTTCTTTTAAGAATGGATACATTTCCTGCATGTTATCAAGAATTAATTCAAATTCCCTTAACTGTAATTGATGCGGAATAACACTGTTATCACGTTTTGTCTGTTTTGGTAGTAAAGTACCGTTTTTAATCTCTGTATCAATCCATTCTGCATCTTCTGATGAAATACCATTCACATTTTTTAATCGATTTTTTAAAAATGTATAAAACTGTTTCTGATCTGCACTACTCATTGTTTTTGCATGACCAACGTAGCATACATAATTTCCAGAAACATCATTAATAAAGATATCCTGATATAATTCTCTACTGCCAGTTCCTTTAATGATCTTCTGTAAACGCTTTAAATCATCATGATGCTTATTGTATTCTGCGATCATTGCATCACTTAATAACTGATGGTCACCTAAAATTTCATTCAGGATAGACCAGTCAAAAAGCATCTTTGCAGAAACAATAGCTTCATAATAAATACCGACACCCTTTTCAATATTTGCAATATAATCATCATAAGAAGCATCTTCAAATGAGATTTTTTTCTGGATCCGTTACAATTTCTTCATCGATATCCTGAAATAATACTTTAACAGGGACGCTGCAACCACAAAACAGTCCAATCCATGCTTTTGCCGTCTTACTTTTTTACTTTTGTAATAGTAATGATGTTTTTCTTTTTCACAGTTTTAGCAATTTTATGATCACATAAGATATCTCGGACTTCTTTTACCTGTTCATCTGATAATGTAGGGAAGTCAATATTAAATTTCTCTAAACTTTCACAAAAGCCTTTCATGGAATTTTCAAAGTCCATAACCTCTCCAAGATTTCCTTTGTATAAGAAATGTCCTCGATTTTTCATAAATTTTGAAAAAGCTAAGTATACCAGACGAATATCTGGTTTATCTTTTGTTTCCATTAGATATTTTCTTAAATGATACACTGTTGGAAACTGATTCTTATAAAGATTAGTATCAAAATTAAACTCTACAGTACGATCATCTTCACAGAAATTGCTTTCATCTAATTGCTGAAAAAAGTTAGGATCTTTTTGATTTACTTCCTCATGGAAAATATCTCTAAGATAATGTATTCTGTTCTTTTTTCTCTGATTTAATCGTCTGTTTGTACGGAACATTCTTCGATCTTCCGCTGTTTCTGCTTTATCAAAAAGCCTTACACCCCATAAATCTTTTCGAGATGCACGTTCTAACTCATATTTGGGATTTGTAACTGCCCAACAACCTGTTCACTACTAACAGTTATTCCTAAAAATCCATTCTGCACGTAAGTATCCTCCTTATAAAATACACATTTTGTTTTTCTGAATTCTCTTGTCTATGTGTAATATGCTAACACTTTTTGATACTTTTTTCAATATAATATGCCTTTTTATTTCATTATTTATGTAATACCCCCACATTAATATATATTTATTACCAAATTACCATATTTTAAATAAAATGGTGTTTAGTAATAAAATTATAAGTATTTGGACAATATTTTTTTAATCGATTCCGAGAATCTTTGCTAAAATAATAATCCCGATATGCTCCGGCAAAATATTCCGCAGGAGTAGTTCTTTCATATTTTCCAAGGTCTAACTTTTCATAATAATCGTTATAGAATCCACGATATTTACTTCTTTCTTTTAAGTAGATATTATAAAATTCTGAACTATGTGCAGCATCACCATTTTTGTAATTTACAAAATGTCCTATTTCATGTAATAAAACATAGTCGGAGTTATATTTTATGGATATTTTCTTATCTTTCAGAGAAAAGATTCCATTATGTTTCAATTTTGGATTTATGACGATCTGTATTTTTTCACTATTCAATTGTTTCTGTACATTACTTGGAATTCGGCCATTAAAACTAACTTTCTTCTGATTGCGAACAAAATTGATTTTATTTTCTGTAGTTGTCGTTTTAATATTTCGCTTTGTCGTAATAAAATATCCGTGATATGTTTTTTGAGTGGTTATAACTGTCTTTATATGTATCTTTTTTGCATCTCCATATGTATATTTATAAGAATCAGACCATTTGCTTTGAACATTTTTTGTGGTTCTTGTTCCTCTATATTTCTTTTTTATACGTACTTTCTTTTTAGATGCTGTTATCTTTGTTTTTACGCTCTTTGTTTTCTTCTGGTATCCATAGTATTTATCAGCTGCTGCCACATTGCATAATTGATATGGTGAAATCAAGATCATTCCCATTGCTAGTGCAACAAATAAGATTTTTGTTAACTTGCTTATGTTATTTTTGTTTTCCATTGTTTCGTGTTCTTCTCCTCATTTTTTTCTGTATACTAAAAGAGCCAGTAAGCATCTGCTTACTGACTCCTGAGATAAATTAATATTGATTGTTTAGAACTTATTGATTGTTTTCTGAATAAAACTATAAGATTTAGGACAATTTGCTTTTAACTTGCTTCTGGAGTTTGCACTAAAGTAGTAATCTCTAAAACATTCTGCAAAATAATCAGAAGTTCTTGTTCTTGCATAATTTCCACTATCTAAATTCCAGTCAGAATAAAATCCTTTGTATTTGGATTTTTCAGAATTAAAGATATTTTTAAATTCTGTACTGCCTGAAACATATCCTGTCTTACGATCCACATAGTGTCCAATTTCATGCATAAAACAATAATCTACATTATTTTTCATTTCAATGGAATTTCTGGAAGCAGAATATACTCCATCATAAGATAAATTAGGATTCAGGACTACTTTTAATCCATCTGCTTTCATTGCATTCCCCACCTTTGTAGGAATCTGAGTATTTACTGTTCCCATTAATTTCATATAATCTGGATTACCGCTTCTCAGATAATTGATCGTTGTTGTCGTTACAGTTACCTGTTTTTTTACAGTTGTTGTTAAGGTCTTTTTGTAATATACCTTTGTTGTAGTTACGACAGTCTTTGTTACAGTTTTCGTGTCTTTTGCAACAACATGCTTGTAACCTGTGCTAGTTGTCGTAGTTGTTACTGTTTTTTGTTGTTTTGTTTGCATGATTTTTTTGACAACTTGCTTTTCTTTGTAGATGAGGTCGCAGGTTTTCTTTTCCGTCTTCGTAGAAGTTACATGATAACCACGATATGCATTATCTGTTGCATATACGGATACTGAATGATCCGCTGCTGGTGCAACTCCAAATCCACCACTCACAACCATAGCTGCTGCCATCATAATTGTAGCAATCTTCTTTACAAACTTTTTCTTGAATTGTCCTTTTTCTTTCATCATAGAGCATCTTCCTTTCATATTAGCTTTTTGTTACTCATGCCAGGAGATGATCTGTAACGAATCGTTTAGATTATTACAAAGAAAAAAGAGCATTCAATCGAATACTCTTCACATAAAAAAAACGAGAGATATATGAATACCTCTCGCTTTAGAAATTGTATAAAATGATGCAATTTCCCTGTATATTCTTTTCTAATAAACGATGGTGTTACATATATCTCTCTAACACTGCTTATATTATATCAGAAAATGCTAATAAATAATACTCTATTTTTAAGTAAAAAGACCAGATATTCTCTGGCCTTTTCACCTCTGCCACCCGGCAGATCTCGTCTCATGCGAGCATAACTTTATCACATACTACGTTGCATCAGAGTGCAATTCATATGTTACCATAAAATTGTATCACATATCATCATTTGTGGCAATTATGTTTATAACACATTTTACACAAAATACACATTTTGTATATGATATGGATAATAACGGATGATTATTTACATTTCTATACATCCAATGAATCTGTCTAAAAATATTAAACACTATCTTTTTTTTAGATTTAGGCAACATACCATCCATTTTCATCGATCTCAATGATGCCATCATCTAACTGAAATTCGATGTACATGTAATCGTCTTCATCGAATCTTACTCTGACAGTATATTCATCCTCACTGTTG
>ENA-OQOA01000870-OQOA01000870.1-human-gut-metagenome-genome-assembly--contig:-NODE-870-length-10921-cov-3.369928_pt1 | contig 10921 bp, 10 predicted proteins | sample MGYA00242633_ERZ504888 | MGnify/ENA primary metagenome ERZ504888 (study PRJEB26092, sample SAMD00036372) | human gut metagenome | host: Homo sapiens | study: EMG produced TPA metagenomics assembly of... | reverse complement strand
GCACTTGAAGTTCAATCGTGCTGACTCTTAGACTTTTCTTTCGCTTTCAGCTAGCTTCGTACATGGATGTACGAAGCAATGAGGCCGCGCCACGGACGGCGCGTCCGAATGGTAGCGTCACCTATAACTACCTATATGAAAAGTCTTAGAGTCAGCCGATTGAAGCTTCTGGCATTGAACATAGTGTGCAGGACTGCCTGTAGCTTATATTTGTCGTCCGTTCGTCACCAACTAATATTCAATTAAACAACAATATTCCTACTTTATCAACCCATTCAACCTGTTCTTTATAAGCGTGCTGCCTATTGTTGTTATAGGTCTTTTTCTTTCTCCAGCCGGTTCAGCCTGCTTTTCTGCTTCGACTATACGTTTCTTAATCTGTTCCATTTTATTATCAAGCTCAGCAAGCTGGTCCGCATAACTGGATAGTTCTACTGCAAGTGTCTCTGCCTCACTATCAGATATGTTCTTTTTATATCTTAACTTGTGTTCAACACTTGCCCAAAAGTCCATCGCAATAGTTCTAAGCTGTACCTCTACCTTCATATAACGTTTTTCATTCTGTAAGAATATTGGTATTTCTATAATAACATGAAGACTTCTGTATCCACTTTCCTTTGGATGTTTAATATAATCCTTCATCTCAACAAGTCTTATATCATCCTGCTTAAGCAGACAATCCGCAAGCATATATATATCCTCTGAAAATGAACAGATAACTCTTATACCTGCTATATCTCTTATATTTTCTTCTATTGCCTGCATAGTAAATGGAATTTTTTCTTATTAGCTTTCTTGATTATCCCCTCTGTTGACTTTATTCTTGTCTTAATCGATTCTATCGGATTCCTGTCATACTGCAATGAAAACTGCTCATTAAGTACCTTAAACTTAGTTTCTACCTCCATAATAGCGCATCTGTAATATGCCATAAGCTGGTTAAAAGGAAGTGTATTCTCCCTTATAAAGTCAAGTACTTCATCTGACATCAGATTATCCCTTATAAATCTTTCTTCTTCCTGCTTAAAAAATTCTTCTACACCCATGTATACATACTCCCAATTTATCTTAATTATCGAAACTGCTATCTTTCTTATTAGGCTACCCCACAAGCTGCAAAATGTCAATTACCCATATATAAAAATTATTGTCCTATATTAACCGGATATTAAAAACACCACCATATATAAATAAGACATAAAAAATACTGTCCTAGGTATGATTCAACTCTTAATGTTGGATTAAATCTCCCAGGACAGTAACTGATATTATCTGTTATATAAATATAATGGACAGGATTGTGGTAATGCGTAACACAAAACAATCCGTAGGTATCAAAGCCTGTGTCTTCTGCCCCTTTGTTAACTAGTACATCGCGAAATAACTACACCATTCATTTACCTGCTAATCCGCATCCTGCGCGATTGGTATAGTTATTTACGAAACGATGTACTAACTTAAGAAACCGTTAACAATCTGCTCCTCAGCCTCCTGCTCTGTAAGTCCAAGAGTCATAAGCTTTATTAACTGATCACCTGCTATCTTGCCTATGGCTGCCTCATGTATGAGACTTGCATCAACACTGTTTGCCTTAAGCTGTGGACTTGCTGTGACACATGCATTATCCATAATAATAGCATCACATGAGCTGTGTCCGGCACAACGTGTATTACCATTTATTCTGCTGACGAATTCCTGATAACTGTTATTTCTGGCTACACTTCTTGATACAACATCTACTGATGCATCCTCACCGTTAACATCCATATTAAACTCAGTCTTAGCATGCTGGTCACCTGTAGTCATTATATTTTCATGAATAGTAAGCTTAGAGCCAGCAGCCATATCACCACTTGTCTCTCTAAATGTGTCATCAATTCCTGATATCTGTGAAGTCTCCATATCCATAACTGCTCCATCTTCCAGATGTACTATAGTTGTAGGATTCATAAGACGCTTTCCACGTCCTTCACCTTCACCATAATGCTTCTCTATATATCTTAATTTAGCATTCTTTCCAACATAGAATGTATGAATCCCATCATGAGTTGATGTTTCATCACCACAGTTATGTATGCCACAACCTGCAATTATAGTAACATCTGCATCCTCTCCTATATGAAAATCATTGTATACAAGGTCCTTAAGACCTGTCTGGCTTATTATGACTGGAATATGCACACTCTCATTTTTAGTACCAGGCTTAATATATATATCTATTCCTGGTTTATCTTCTTTAGTCACTATATCTATATTAGCAGTTGTATTACGTGCCTCAGATTTTCCGTTTGCCCTGATATTATACGCTCCTACAGGAAGTGCATCAAGCTCTGCAACCTCATGTAAAAGATTTTTTTCTATTGCATCCATTTATATGGTATCCTTTCCTTACTACAATATAAATTTTGTTACCAGCTTCCTAATTACATGCAAGTGTAAAAATGAATTCTGACACTCGCATCTGATATACATTTAAACTGGTGATCCAGTTCCTTCAAGTAACTGTGGAAGTATATCATCCTTATCGCCATATTTATCTATATTTCCATCTTTTATAACAACTATCTTATCAGCTATATCAAGTATTCTTTCCTGATGGCTTATTATTATGATACTTCCATGATTAGTTTCATGCATTTCTTCAAACACCTTAATAAGGTTCTGGAAACTCCAAAGATCAATTCCTGCCTCTGGTTCATCAAACAATGACAGCTTGGTTCCTCTTGCTCTTATCATTGCTATTTCTATTCTTTTCAACTCTCCACCTGAAAGGCTGCTGTTGAGTTCTCTGTTAATATAATCTTCTGCATTAAGTCCAACTTCTTTAAGATAACCTTTTAAATCGTTGTATTTAGCCCCATTGCCAGCTGCCAGCTTCAATAAATCTTTTACCTTTAAGCCCTTGAATCTGACAGGCTGCTGGAATGCAAAGCTTATACCTTCCTTTGCTCTGTCTGTTATACTCATATTAGTAATATCAACACCATCAAGAAGAATACTTCCTTTTGTAGGCTGATATATACCAGCTATAACCTTTGCAAGTGTGGATTTACCGCCTCCATTAGGTCCAGTAACCGCTACAAATCTCTCATCGATTTTTAAAGTAATATCATGTAATATCTCCATACCATCCTCTGTGGTATATCCGACATGATTAAGCTCTAACATCATCGTCCTCCGTTCATTCTTATCTTTATATAAATCATGTGTCATAAACACATTTTGACATAATAACTAATCCTATATATCCTTGGGTAATCAGGATTAATCCGCACTATATATTAACACATAATCATCATAATAATCAATCTAATGTATAATATATAATGTGATATTATGGTCAAAAGGTCTAAACCCACATGAGCTTGCTCATAGGTGGGTGAAAGACCTTGGAACCCCGGTTTCATAAAATAAAATTATTAAAAAAGCAGTCCACAGATTATCTGCAGACTGCAATCTTATTAAATAATCACTGTATATTCATCATATTATTTTAATACATACTTCCTTATATAAGCAAAGGTATAGTCTTCACCTTTTTCAGATAGCATAACAAGAAGACTATAAAGCAACTCTTTAGTCTTTGGATGAATTATATAATGATCCATTCCCCTCTTAAAATACTCTAATGAATCTGAATCCTTATATTTTTCCTTATTGTATATCTTACTTGCCGCTACTCTGTCACAAAACATCTCTACTACATAATTCACTGGCATTTCCATCCCTATAAGACTCCCATTACCGCCTTTAGCCGGATAATCTATCCAGTATTCATAGTGGTGCTTATTACGTCCTTTATGATGAAGCCATGCCGTAGAACAGCCCTCTGCCTCTCTTTGTGCATTATTCGGACTTCTGTTACCTTGAAAATATTTTACACCAGGAATAAACTCCGTCGGACTGTACTTTGATAAATCATGCAGCAAACCCTGCTTATAAAGTCCTACCCTGAAACAATTTTTCATTACCTGATATTTATGATGATTTATAGTACTCAGATGTCCAAAAAAATTATGAAATAATATCATGGGTTTCATATATGCCATCCTTTACTTATGTGTCTATTATTTAACATACCTATAAAAGTTTATCAAAAACAAAAATAAATTCAAGCAGATATTGAGGATTTTTATAGTATTTTATTATTTTATTATATTCTGCTGTGCTTTCTTTATAGCCTCATCATAGAAATATTCCTGTGAATTGATTCTTGTTTCTTTATCATTTACATCTTTTCTATAATAGTTTCCATCTGATGCCATAACTCTTGCCTTAACATTATCTGACAACATAGTATTAAACATACGAAGAAGTCTCTCTTTTATCTCTTCATCATAAACTGGTGCAGCGACTTCAACACGCCTGATAGTATTTCTTGTCATAAAATCAGCTGATGATATATATATTTTCGTATCATTACCTTTGCCAAATATATATATACGTGAATGTTCAAGGAATCTTCCTACAATACTTGTAATTGTAATATTGTCTGTATAACCCTCTATTCCAGCTCTCATACAGCTTATGCCTCTTATAATCATATCAACCTTAACACCACTCATAGATGCTTCAACAAGTTTTTCTATTATTGTTTTATCTGTAAGAGAATTAATCTTAACACCTATATATGCCTCATCACCGTTTTTAGCCTTATCAATCTCGCCTTCTATTAAACTGATAACTTTATTCTGAAGACACTTAGGTGCAACAAGAAGATGCTCCGTATGTTCAACAACATCACCCAGCCCAAGATTATTAAACACATCTGCTGTTTCCCTTGCAATATCAGTATTAGATGTAATAAGCGAAAGATCTGTATATAATTTTGCTGTTTTCTCGTTGAAGTTACCTGTTCCAACGTGCGTAATATACTTGAATTCTTCACCATCCTTATATGTTATAAGACACAGCTTTGAATGAACCTTTATATGATCTATTCCATATATAATCTTGCATCCGGCTTCTTCAAGACGCCTTGACCATTCAATATTATTCTCTTCATCAAATCTTGCCCTCAGTTCAACAAGTACAACTACCTCTTTACCATTTTCTGCTGCTTCTATAAGCGCCTCTACAATCTGCGAATTCTTGGCTACCCTGTAAAGAGTCATCTTAATAGACAAAACCCTGTCATCACTACCCGCTTCATTAAGAAGTTTTATAAAAGGATGCATACTCTCATACGGATAACTTAATAAAACATCCTTTTTAGCTATCTGGTCTATAATAGGCTGCTTCATATCTATATATTTTGAATTCTGTGGAACCCTTCTTTCATAGAAAAGCTCTTTCCTTGTTCTTAAATCATCCTGAATTTTTGATATGAACGACATTTCAAGTGGTGATTCAGAATAAAACACCTGCTTTTTGTCAAGCTTCAGCTCGTTACACAAAGCTGATATAACTTTATCATCAAGTACTCTTGAATACTCAAGCTTGACAGGACACAGCCTTCTTCTCTCCTTTATAAGCTGTTCCATAGTATCCCTGTAATCCATATCCTCATCAAAGAATGCTTCATCCATATCTATATCAGCATTTCTAATGATTCTTATAAGTGATTTACTTTTTACACTATATTTCTTGAATATTTTGGGAAGAAAATGCAGTATAAGTTCCTCAACAAGCATATATTTTCTGCTATCTGATGGTATAGGTATAAGTCTGTCAAATATACCATTGCTGCATGGTACAAGTCCTATCTTATCGCTATTCTTTGACCCAAGAAGAGCCACTGCATATATTTCCTTATTCTTAAGAAATGGAAACGGATTTTTCTTTCCTATAACCTGAGGCGATAATATTGGAAGTATTGACTTGTTAAAGTAGTTCTCAAGATATACCGCATCAGAATATTCAACATCATTAAAGCTGATAAGCTTAACACCCTGTCTGTCAAACTCATACATAAGCTTTGTATATATCTTATCTTTTTTATGTAATAATTCTCTTGTGTGCGTAAATACAGCATCCAGCTGCTGCTCTGCAGTCATCATTGATTTATTGTCGAAGCCTGTAGTCATCTCCTGTTTATTCTTTTTGCAAGAAGCATCTGATCATACAGAGAGCCAACTCTTACCATATAAAACTCATCAAGATTACTGTTGAATATTGAAACAAATGTAAGTCTCTCACATAATGGCACTTTTTCATCATCAGCTTCATCTATAACTCTTTCATTAAATTTCAGCCATGATAACTCCCTGTTTGCAAAAAATGGCATTCTTTTACCATCTTTACGATATTTTTCTTCAATATTCTTATTTTTTTATGGATACTATCTGATACTTCGGTCATATTAGCTGCTTCCTTAGAATCATCAATAACTATATTTAATAATTTATCATCTTCTATTACATTATTTTTATTCATATTTTCTCCAATAAAATGTATATTTTCATTTATTTCTTTTTCTACATTATTTTCTATCTACATCTATTTTTTATCTACATTTTTTCTTTCTTTTATTACTGAAGACATTCTTAATATTATTTAATCTCCAAAACATATTCCCATCGCCTTTGCTTCTTTGATAATACCTGAGTCAGGATCTACTGTTTTTAATCTGCCTGCTACTTCCCTAAGTGGTGTTTTATCTATCTGATTATCCCTAACACACACCATATATCCATACTCTTTATTAATAATAAGTTCCGCTGCCTTTGCTCCTAGTCTTGATGCTAATACTCTGTCGTATGCACATGGACTTCCCCCACGCTGTACATGCCCTGGCACAGTAACTCTTACCTCCTGCCCTGTTCTTTCCATAATACCCGCACCTATCCTATATGCTGCAGATGGAAAATGCTCTCTTTTTCTTATCTCTTTAAGTTCCTTTTTGCTAAATTCAAGTTCTTCCTTTGATATAATACCTTCAGCTACTGCAAGTATAGTAAAATGCTTTTTCTGCTTACTTCTTTTATTAATAGCTTCAACTACCTTATCAAGATCATATGGAATCTCTGGTATGAGAATGACATCTGAACCACCTGCCACACCTGCATGTAATGTAAGCCATCCAGTCTTATGTCCCATAAGTTCAACTATAAACACCCTGCTATGTGATGCAGCTGTAGTGTGTATACAATCAATAGTGTCTGTAGCAATATCCACAGCTGACTGAAATCCAAAGCTTACATCTGTTCCTACAAGATCATTATCTATCGTCTTTGGCAGTGTAACAACATTAAGTCCCTCTTCACTTAACAGATTAGCTGTCTTGTGTGTTCCATTTCCTCCAAGTATAACAAGACAATCAAGCCCAAGTACTTTATAATTCTTTTTCATGGATACTACCTTATCTTTGCCATTCTCATCAGGCTCTGTTATTCTTTTAAAAGGAGTTCTTGATGTACCAAGAATAGTACCACCAACTGTTAGAATTCCAGAAAAATCACCAACATTCATAAGCTTATAATCATTATTAATAAGTCCCTTATATCCATCAAGAAAACCATATATCTTTACATCTGGTATTTTATTATACAGACTCTTTGCCACACCTCTCATAGCAGCATTCAAAGCCTGACAATCTCCACCACTTGTTAAAATTCCTACTTTCATAATATACCTCCATTCTTGCGCCGCTTATTATGACGATATAAAGCTCAGCATGTTTCAAAATATTATCACCATATTATTTACCAGTTAATTATAATCTCATTCTTATAATATTACAACTATTCCTCTGTCATCTTTAAAATTTTCTTTTTCATCTTTTATTCATCTAATTACAACCAATCTGTTTGTTCCTGTCAAATTTTCAGAATATATTTTTAATGTAACTGGTTGAATTATGTGATAAAATACCAGTACATTATTCTTTTATTAAATGACAATGGAGGTACTTATTATATATGACCAGAAAAGAAATAAATGAAATAAAATCACAATTCAATATAGAAGACTGTGGTATCCAAAGATTATGTGGCTGCTATGTTGATGGTGAAAAAAATAAGTTACTACATTTAATGATACATTTTTAAATCTGCCAGAAGAAGAACGTCATAAATATCTTGATATTTTAAGAAAATGTCTTTCCGGAACACCTGGCAGAAACCTGATTGACATGAAATTCACTCTTGATGCATATGGAAAAGAACAGCCAAGGGATTTTCTTCTTAAACTTAGAAAATGTGAGCTTAAGGATGAAAACCTACTTAACCAGTTATATGATAAAATAATTGCTAATTATTATTATCCTGGCAACTATCTTATACTTATTGTTAACCAGACATATGACATACCTGGAGTAACTGCTGATAATATAGCAATGGACGATGCTTCTGATGAGATATATAACTACATATTATGCTGTATCTGCCCTGTCATTCTTTCAAAACCCGGCCTTGGATATTTTGAGGATGATAAAGCATTTCATAACCAGATACAAAACCATATAGTTGATAACCCTGATATAGCGTTCTTGTTTCCATCATTTAACAATCGTAGTACTGATGATGAAAGCATATTATTTCATAGTAAGGATACAGATGATTTTCAGCAAAATTTTCTTGATGCCGTACTTAGCTGCGAGGTACCTCTCCCTGCTGATATACAGAAGGAAACATTCAATAATCTAGTAACAGAAACTCTAGGTGAAGATTGCAATTACGAAACTGTTAAAAATATTCATGATAACATAAATGAAGTCATTGAAGAACATAAGGCCGTATCAAGTGCACCTGTAATGCTCGACAAAACAGAGGTTAAGGAAATACTTGAAAAAAGCGGAGTTGCCAGTGAACGCCTTACTAATTTTGAAGAACATTTTGAAATGGCAGCTGGAGAAAACGGAAAACTTGCAGCAGCTAATATAACTCCATCAAGAAAGTTTGAAGTTAAGACCCCGGATGTTGTAATAAAGATTAATCCGGATAAAACCGACCTTGTTGAAACACGTATGATTGATGGAAAACAGTGTCTTGTAATACAGATTGATGAGCGTCTGGAAGTAAATGGAATATCCGTTAACCCAGATACCGGTGAAGTTATAGACAGAACTGATAAATAAAAAGATGAGGCAGGATAACTTATAAAACAAGTTTCCTGCCTCATCTTTTTTATAATTAACCATTATTAATTATTTTAATGATGTCAGTGTCAAAATGTATTTTGCTACTGACTGATGTATCTGTATTGCTACAGTACTTACTTAACCTTAAAGAATTTTACTTCATTGTTAAGCTGTTCTGATACAGTCATAAGACCATTCGCTGTTTCTGCAAGCATATTAATGGTTGCAGTAAGTTCCTGCATAGATGCTGTCGTCTGCTGGGCTGAGGCAGCGTTTTCTTCTGAGATAGCCGACAGATTAGAAACAACATCATTAATCTGCTTTCTTGCCTCATCACAAGAACCAGCATTATTCTCAATAACTGCAGTTTCATTTCTTGATACTGCTATACCATCACTGACATCTATAAAGCTGTTCTTTGTTGCATCAAGCTTTCCTATCTGCTCATGTATAAGAACCTTTGTATTGTTCATATCTTCTACAGTCTTTTCTGATTCTAACTGAAGCTTTTCTATAATCTCTTTTATCTCTCCAGCCGCTTCATCTGACTGTGATGCCAGCTTCTGGATTTCTGATGCAACTACTGCAAAGCCTTTTCCTGCCTCTCCTGCTCTTGCTGACTCTATAGAAGCATTAAGAGCTAAAAGACTTGTCTGATCAGCAATATTCGTAATAAGTGCTGCTGCTTCCCCTATTCTTCCAACTGATTCATTTGTTATATTAATCTGATTAGCTATATTATTAATAGATTCAGTTGTATGATCATTAGAATCTGAAAGCTCACTCATGGTACTCATAGATGTATCACCTGCTCTGCCCATTGCATCTGTTGCTTTAGTAAGATTAGCTACCTTTTCAACTATTTCACTTATAAGCTCTCCCATATTAGCAATCTGTGCAGAAGCATTCTGGATCTCTTCTGCCTGTGATACAGCTCCCTTTGATATGTCTTCAACCGCACTTGATATCTCTTCTGTTGCTTTACTTGACTGATTTGCAGAGCTTGTCATATCTTCACCCGACCTATGAAGCTCAGATGCAGTATTCTGAAGATTAGCTACTATTTCCTGAAGCTTATCTATAAGTGTCTGAACAGATTGAGCCATCTGACCTATTTCATCTTTTCTTGCAAGAATAGATTTATTAACATCTACTGTCAAATCACCATTTGCAAGTGCGATAAACAGATTATTAACTGAAACAAGTGCATTAGCAAGTTTTGTTGAAATTATAGAGGCTACTACTATCACAACGATTAAAACAACTACTGATACAGATATAAGTGCTATTATTTTCTGCATTATAAATGTTGTTATATCTGTTCTTGGCTGTCCGGAGAACATCATACCAACAACACTTCCACTAAAATTCTTCAATGGAATATATACACCTGTATAATCTGTTCCGTCTATATCAACATGTGAGGTTGTATATGTATTACCTTTCTGTACAGCTTCCCATATTTTATCATCTGCCTTAAGACTTAACATTCTCTTGTTATTAGAATCCCTGAGTGATGTAAGCTTACAATCAACGCCTATAAATACTGCAAGGTCTGCATCACCATCTTTTGTAAATTTATCTATTCCATCCTGCTTCTGTGACAGGTTCACATCTCCTTTAAACAGATTGCCGTTATTATCTACACGCCAGTCACCTGTATACTCATTATCATAGCTTGCCTTAGTTGACTGACCAAGTAACGATAAACCATTTACCGCCTCTGTATTCATTCCCTGTGATATATTAACAATAGCAAGAATAAGTACAGCCACTATTCCAACTACGGTTGGAAGTAATGATGTCATTATAAGCTTGGCTTTAATCCCACACAATAAACTTGATTTTCTTTATTATCACCGCTTGTATTATTATTCGTATTATCATTATTTATATTATCTT
>ENA-OQOA01000869-OQOA01000869.1-human-gut-metagenome-genome-assembly--contig:-NODE-869-length-10922-cov-3.085688_pt1 | contig 10922 bp, 10 predicted proteins | sample MGYA00242633_ERZ504888 | MGnify/ENA primary metagenome ERZ504888 (study PRJEB26092, sample SAMD00036372) | human gut metagenome | host: Homo sapiens | study: EMG produced TPA metagenomics assembly of... | reverse complement strand
GAATAAATCATACATGATGACCCGCAAAAAAACCAACAAACATCCCCTCATTCTTTCCTTTAAAGAAACCAAACAGCACTGGAAGGATAATCAAAAGATTAGGAACTATGCCGCCTATGGCAATAGTCCTTCCAAAGGTTCCCTGTATAAGGTAAACCAGTAAAATTATAACCAACTCTGTTACTTTTCTTTTCATGGTTCTCCTGCCTTTAATTATTGTTTTTTCATTTCAGTTATAATAAGTACTTCCTGAAGATTATTGAAATCTACCGCTGGAACAAGATATCCTGACTGTGTAAGATTGTTAGAATCAGGTGTTACATCTTTAGCATAACCTATAAGTATCCCCTGAAGATATTTATCACTTATATTGGATGTAACTACCTTATCCCCATCTCTGACTGTTATATCACTTTTAAAATGTGTAAGCTTAACAAATCCACTGTCCGACTGTTCTATATCGCCTTCAACAATACAAGTTTCATTAGTATCTATAAGCATTCCACTCACCGAATTATTATCCTCGATTATTGTCTTAATAATCGAATAATTCTTTCCAACTTCTGTAACAATCCCAACAAGACCACCGCCGGCAATAACATTCATATCTTTTTGAATGCCATCATCACTGCCTTTATCTACCTTAAATGCTTTAGACCAGTTATCAGCTGTTACTTCTATTATTCTTGCTCCCACCTTTGTATATCCTGTATACTTCTCATCGAGCTGATACAACTCCCTGAGTCTTGAAAGTTCATAAGTATCCTGTCTTAACTGATTGTTTTCTTCTGTAAGATCATCAACCTTGCTCTTTAGTTCCTTATTCTCATCAAGAACAACTGATATTTCCTGAAGAGTCGTATACTTATCGTATGTCCAGAGTCCAAGATTATTCATTCCTTTCTGAAGAGGAACCACTACCATTGATATAGCACTTCTTAAAGGTGCAACAAGCCTGTCTGTAAAAAAACTTGTCGATATAAATATAAGACAAACGGCAGTTAAAAAATTAAAATATACTTGGATGTCATGAATGAAGATACTTTCTTTTTCATTTTACTCTTCCTTAATCATAATTTCTATCTTTTGGAGTATAAGCAATCTTTGCAAACTGTGGATTAGTTACAACTCCAATAAGACCTCTTACAACACTCTCAGAAGGCTGATCAACTATATTAACATTAAGATTAGTCTCCTGTCTTATAAACTTTTCAAGATTATTAATCTGTGATGTACCACCTGATACATATACACCATCCTTTATAATATCAGCTGCAAGTTCTGGTGGAGTCCTCTCTAGTATAACCTTTATTGCATCCATAATAGAATGAAGGGCATCAACTATTGCATTATATATAACATCAGAAGAAACATCAACACTTACAGGAAGTCCGGATAATACATTACGTCCAAAGCCTGGTGCAAATGTTTCATCAACCTTTACTGCACTTCCAAGTCTTTTTTTAATCCCTCGGCAGTCTTGCTGCCAATAACAAGATTATATACCTTTCTTACATTACTGATAATGCAATCATCTAACTTGTTACCACCAATTTTTATTGACTTACTTATAACAATTCCGCCAAGTGATAAAACAGATATTTCTGTTGTTTCAGCACCGATGTTTACCATCATAACACCTCTTGACTTAGTAACATCAAGTCCTGCACCGATAGCATCTGCCACAGGTTTATCTACTATATATATATTCTTGGCTTTCACCTTTGAATCTGCCACAAGTTCATAAAATGCTCTTTTTTCAACCTCTGTAACATCTGTTGGAACAGCTATATAGAAATCATTATTACCTGTATTTTTCTATCATCGTTAACTTTGTTAAAAAATTCAGTAATAAAATCTGCATATTCTCTATATCTGCTATCACACCGAACTTTTACAGGGAAAGAAACCTCTATATTCTCTGGTGCCTTTTCATACATTTCATATGCTTCATCGCCAAAAGCAAGAAGATCTTTTTGTTAGCAATTGCTATTATATTTTTTTCATTAAGGATTGCATCCTTATCCTTGCAGCACATTTTAAAATTACTTGTGCCAATATCAATACCATATACGTTAGACATAATTTTCTTCCTTTCATGTATGTGAATAGCTGCTGCATAATTGTAATCCTATCCTATACAGCCATATTCTTTTAAACTTGTGTAATTATTATCTCCAATAATTATATGATCTATAAGATGAATTCCCAGAATCTCACCAGCCTTACTTATCTTGTCTGTAACTTCAATATCCTGTCTGCTTGGATTGGAATCACCACTTGGATGATTATGCACAAGTACTATGCTTACCGCTTTGTTTCTGCATGCCTCGTAAAACACCTCCGATGGTGATACAAGGGAACTGTTGACTGTGCCAATTGAAAGGACAATATCACTGATTAATCCCAGCCTGCTGTCAAGCATAATAAGTATCAGTCTTTCTTTTGTCAGATACCTCATATCCTCCATATAATACCCTGCTATGGTATCAGGCGATGAGAACTTAAGCCTCATAGCAGCCTGCCTTTTGGCAATACGCCTTGATAGTTCACATATGCACTTTAGCTGTGCTGCTTTAGCCATACCTATGCCTTTTATATCCATAAGCTCCTGTACTGACATATCTATAATGCCAGGCAATCCTTTACTACCAGCACTGTTAAGTATATCCTCTGCGAGATTCTTTGCTGTTTTGCCTGCTGTACCTGTCTTTATAATAGCTGCAACAAGCTCAGTATCTGTAAGACTGCCTGCACCAAACTCCATACACTTTTCATAAGGCATAAGATCCTTTATTTCATCTTTTTCACATATTAAATTATCACTCATAAAATATCGATAAGCCTTATCTTATATAACTTTATAAGCTATAATAGCCAGTATAACGCCAATAATACTTGCTATTGTTATCCTAAGCTGGATAGAAAAAGTAAGTACCATAAATCCCAGATTAAGAATAACCGGACTTTCTAATGCTCCTACTCCAAATGTCTGTCCATATCCTAACCAGCTAAGAGCAGGTATCCCTGCTGTAACCTCTGCTATCAGACCACCAAGCACGATACCTATAAGAATAAATAATATAAGAAACCATCCATTCTTATACTTGGAAATATTACTCATGCTACTCCATTCCCGCACGTATCAGTAACACGTACGCAATTATTTTATCAGTATTTCTATCGGAATACAACCACTTAGGCATAATAAAATATTCCAAAATAACCTAAAATAGTATATCACAATTAATTAATCTTAAGAAGTCCCTTTTCATACATTTTCTGCATACTCATCATAATACCGAATTTCGCATGGTACCATGTAAGTCCGCCCTGGAAATAAACAGCATATGGTTCCTTTACTGGACCATCTGCACTAAGCTCAATAGATGAACCCTGTACGAATGCACCTGCTGCCATAATAACATCAGAATCATATCCAGGCATAGCCCATGGTTCAGGCGTTACAAAAGCTGTCAACCGTGCTGCTGCCTGTATGCCTTTGCAGAAAAGCTACAAGCCCCTCTTTAGTCCCCAAAGTTCTACAGCCTGTATAATATCATATCTTTCTTCTTTGGCATCAGGTATACATCTAAATCCAGCCTTTTCATATACATTAGCTGCGAATATAGCCCCCTTTAATGCTCCAGCAACAACAGTAGGTGCAAGGAACAGACCCTGATAGAAATCTTTATTTACATTTATTGTTGCACCAACCTCTTTGCCAAGACCTGGAGATGAAAGTCTGTATGCTGCCTGTTCTATGCAGTCCTTTCGTCCTGCAATATATCCTCCACAAGGTGCAAGTCCACCGCCTGGATTCTTAATAAGTGAACCAACTACCATATCAGCCCCGACCTCTGATGGTTCTATCTTTTCAACAAACTCACCATAGCAGTTATCAACCATACATATGACTTCCGGTTTAATGTCTTTAATAAACTTAATAAGTTCTCCGATTCTTTCAACTGAAAGTGTCGGTCTTTGGGCATATCCTTTTGAACGCTGTATAGTTACAAGCTTTGTCTTTTCATTAATAGCTTTTCTTATACCTTCATAATCAAAGCTTCCATCAGGCAGAAGGTCAACCTGCCTATAACTTATATTATATTCAGCAAGACTTCCTTTAGATGGTCTTATTCCTATAATCTCATCCATAGTATCATATGGCTTGCCAACTGGCGATAAAAGCTCATCACCAGGTCGAAGATTAGATGATATCGCCACATTAAGTGCATGAGTACCGCATATTATCTGAGGTCTTACAAGTGCATCCTCTGTTTTAAATATATCAGCATATATTCTCTCAAGAGTATCCCTTCCTTCATCGTTATAACCATATCCGCTTGTTCCATACAGATGCATCTCTGCAACCTTATTCTTCTGCATTGCGCTAAGCACCTTCAGCTGGTTATACTCTGCTATTTCATCTATTCTATCAAATCTTTCCTTAAGTTCTTTAATAACATTCTGACCATAATTATACACATCCTCACTTATGCCAAGATGTTCACAGTACATATTTTTCATATTTTTCCTCTTTCTTTTGCTTTCAACATAAATTCTTTAACATACTTTATACTTATTCTGTCTATTGTGCAACTATATTCTTATCCATCAGTATCTGAAGCATATATGATAACAGTTTTTCCTTATCATGGCCAAACTCGTCAAGATTAAGCCATTCAATGTCTTTTTCCCTTTTAAACCATGTTATCTGTCTTTTTGAAAAATGTCTGGTATTGTTTTTAATATTTTCCTTCAGTTGTTCAAGAGTACATAAGCCATCAAGATAATCAAGTACTTCCTTATATCCTATTGCCTGCATTGATGTGACATCTCTATCTATACCACTCTCTTTCAGTCTCTTAACCTCATCAACAAGTCCTTCATCAAACATCTGGTCAACCCTCAGGTTAATTCTGTCATACAGCAGCTTTCTATCATCATTCAAAACAAAATATACATAGTTATAAGGTGATTCTTTTTTCTGCTGTTCCTCATTATGCTCAGATATTTTCTTACCTGTCTGTTTATAATATTCGATAGCTCTTGCAACTCTCTTAACATTATTGTAATGGATTACATCTGCTGACTTTTCATCTATCTTTCTTAACATATCGTGAAGATACTCTGCGCCTTCACGTCTTGCTATATCATACAGTTCTTCCCTATATGAAGTATCTTTATCTTCATTTTCAAACTGTATATCATAAAGAACTGACTGAATGTAAAAGCCAGTACCACCAACTATAAGCGGTATATGCCCATTAGCTCTTATTTTATCAATCGCCTCGCATGCCATCTTTTTAAATATAGTTATATTAAATTCCTCATCAGGATTCATAACATCTATAAGATAATGCTTCACTCCATGCATTTCTTCCTGTTTTATCTTGGCAGTTCCTATATCCATGCCCTTATACACCTGCATAGAATCTGCACTTATAATTTCTGCTCCAATCTGTTTTGCAAGTCTTATAGACAAAGAAGTTTTTCCAACCGCTGTTGGACCTGTTAATATAACTAAAGGCTGTTTTTCCATGTTAATAACCACACCTTTCTACAATCTGTCTTTTACCTGTTTTACACAATTCTCTTGAATTTTCTTTCTATATCATACTTGCTCATAACTATAAGAGTTGGTCTTCCATGTGGACAATTATATGGATTATCTGCTTTCATAAGCTCATCCATAAGTTCCTCTGCTTCCTTATAAGATATTTTATTATTACCTTTTATTGCAGCTTTGCACGACATAGATGCGACCTTTTCAGTAAGGATATCCATATCAGTCATTCTTCCTTCACTCATAAGTCCATCAAGAAGATCCATAAGCATCTGTCTGTAATCAAGCTTTGGAAATCCCGCCGGAATTCCTGTAACCTTATACTCACTACCGCCAAACTCTTCTATTTCATAACCCATTTTAGTAAACACCTGCATATTCTGTTTAAGTACTTCTTCCTCATTCATATTAAGTGTAAGAATAACAGGTGGCATAATCATCTGTGTATCAATATGCTTTTCCCTGATTTTTTTCATCATTCTCTCATAAAGAACCTTCTCATGTGCAGCATGCTGATCCATCATATAAAATCTGTCCTCAAACTCTATCAGCCAGTAAGTATCAAACAGCTGGCCTATTATTCTGTAATTATCCTTATTATCCTCATCAAGAAGCTTATCCTTAAACATCGAGAGCTGTTCAGGTTTTACTTTAACTTCTGCCTGATATTTTTGTTCATCATCCTTTACCATAGCCTCTGATCTTCTTGCTTCAAATGGTTCTGGGAGTCTGGTTTTTGTTTCATCCGGCATAGCTTTTTGTAATTCTATCGTTCTTGTTGATTCCAGCTTTAGTTCTGACTTTGATTCCGATTCTGGTTCTATCTTTACTTCTGACTTTAATTCCGGCTTTGATTCTACCTTTACTTCTGACTTTAATTCCGGCTTTGGTTCTGACTTTGGTTCTTGTTTTAATTGTACCGTTTTTTAGTTTCTTCTGTTCTGTCAATTCCAAATGCTGCTTTGTTCTTTATTTCCAGCTCTTTTCCTTATTTAGCTTCTGCATTATCTGTCCATCAGCTTCAACCTCAGCAACAAGCTCTTTCCCTTTAACGTGGAAAGAATTGTATCATACACAAAATTATATACATATTCATTATTAGAAAATCTAAGCTCCATCTTAGTAGGATGTACATTAACATCTATGATTTCCGGATTAATCGTAAAATGCAGAACTGTAAACGGATAATTATGTGGCATTATAAAACCTTTATATCCAGCCTCAATCGCTCTGTTTATTATACTGCTCTTTATATATCTGCCATTTATATAATAGTTCTCATATACCCTGTTACCACGATTCACAAACGGTTTTCCTATATAACCCTCTATCCTGATATTTTCAGCAGCACTATTTACTTCATAAAGATTCGCAGTAATATCTCTTCCATAAACATTATATATAATATCCTTAAGCTTCATATTTCCAGATGTATGAAGCTTATTCTGGTTATTATTAATAAATCTGAATGATATATCAGGACGTGATAAAGACAGATACTGCATCAGGGAATTAATATAACCAGCTTCTGTTGCTGCTGACTTTAAAAACTTTCTCCTTACAGGTGTATTAAAGAAAAGATTTCTAACAATAAATGTAGTACCATCAGGTGCACCTATATCTTCAACTGATATTTTCTTTCCACCCTCAGACAGATATCTTGTACCTGTAAGACTCTTTTGTGTCTTTGTTATCAGTTCTATCTGTGAAACTGCAGCTATACTTGCAAGTGCTTCACCTCGGAATCCCAGAGATGAAACTGTTATCAGATCCTCTATTGACTTTATCTTGCTTGTCGCATGTCTTTTAAATGCTATATCTATCTCATCTTTATTGATTCCAGAACCATTATCTGTAACTCTTATAAATGAGATTCCACCTTCCTTTATTTCAACAGTAACTGCATTAGCCCCTGCATCTATAGCATTTTCAACCAATTCTTTAACAACAGATGAAGGTCTTTCTATAACTTCTCCTGCAGCAATTTTATTAATTGTATTCTGATCAAGCAGCTGAATTCCCAACGTCAGTCTCCTTTCCTTATTCACACATATAGCATTTATCAATCAAAAGCAGAATAATCATCCATTTTAATCAGATATATTTTCTTAATTTACCAGCGGTTTTTAACCTTCCCCTGCAGCTTATATAACGTATTAAGCGCATCTATTGGTGTCATATTACTTATATCAAGTTCTTTAATATCCGATATAATGTCATCATCTTTAACCGTATCAAACAATGACATCTGTTTATCCTCTAAATCATTAATCTTTTTATACTGATTATTCATTTTTTCAAGTTTCTTTGAATATTGGGCTATATCCCTTGCCTTCTGTGATATATCTGCATCACTTAACTCAGCAACAAGCTCTTTAGCCCTGTTAAGTACCATTTCCGGAACTCCTGCGAGCTTAGCCACTTGTATACCATAGCTTTTATCTGCTCCACCCTTTATAATCTTACGAAGGAATACTATATCATCACCACATTCTTTAACCGCTATGCAATAATTATTAACTCCGTCAAGCGTTCCTTCAAGCTCTGTAAGTTCATGATAATGTGTCGCAAAAAGTGTCTTTGCCCCAAGAATTTTTGTATTGGCTATATATTCAACAACAGCCCATGCTATACTTAATCCATCAAATGTACTTGTACCTCTTCCTATTTCATCAAGTATTATAAGACTTTTTTGAAGTAGCATTTCTTAATATATTGGCAACCTCTGTCATCTCAACCATAAAAAGTTGATTGTCCTGAAGCCAGATCATCTGATGCTCCTACCCTTGTAAATATTCTGTCAACTATACATATACTGGCAGAATCCGCTGGAACAAAACTACCTGTCTGTGCCATAAGCACAATAAGTGCAGTCTGTCTCATATATGTAGACTTACCAGCCATATTAGGTCCGGTTATTATAGTAACTCTGTTTGATGAATTATCAAGATATGTGTCATTAGATATAAACATATCATTGGTTATCATCTTCTCAACTACCGGGTGCCGGCCATTTTTAATATCTATTATTCCTTTATCGTTGATTTTTGGTTTTACATAGTTATTCTGCGTTGCAACAACTGATAAAGAAACAAGTGCATCAACCATCGCAACAGCTTTGGCAGTATTCTGTATTCTGACTACTTCCTTTGCAATCTTTTCCCTGACATCGCAAAATAAATCATATTCAAGCGAATACAATTTATCCTCTGCACCAAGTATAACATCCTCAAGATGTTTTAATTCATCTGTCGTATAACGCTCTGCATTGGTAAGTGTCTGCTTTCTTACCCATTCAGGAGGTACTTTGTCTTTAAATGAATTCGTAACCTCAAGATAATATCCAAACACCTTATTATACTTGACCTTAAGATTTTTAATACCTGTTCTTTCTTTTTCACGCATTTCAAGCTCTGAAAGCCACTCCTTGCCTTTTATTTTGGCATTGCGAAGCTCATCTGCCTCTTGTGAGTAACCTTCCTTAATCATTCCTCCATCACGTAATGATATAGGCGGTTCATCTACTATCGCTGAAAGTACCAGCTTATAAAGATCAGATAAATCATCCATTTTATCAAAACATTCTACAAACATAGAAGTCTTAAAGCCGCCAACGATACGTCTGATATGTGGTATCATTCCAAGTGTATTGCGAAATGCAATTAAATCCCTTGGGTTTGCTGTTTTACAGCTTATTTTAGTCATAATGCGTTCCATATCATAAACAGGATTAAGATACTCTCTTAGCTCTTCCCTGTCTATCATGCAATCATTAAGCTCTTCTATTGCATCCTGGCGTTTTATTATCTCGTCTTTGTTGATGAGCGGCTGTTCTATATATGAACGAAGCATACGTGCTCCCATAGCTGTCTTAGTCTTATCAAGCACCCACAAAAGAGAACCCCTCTTTTGTTTTTCACGCATTGTTTCCACAAGTTCAAGATTTCTTCTTGAAGAGCTGTCAATAAGCATATATTTACCAGATGAATATGGCATCAGTGTAGTTATATGAGGCATTGTACTCTTCTGTGTCTCATAAAGATATGTAAGAAGCGCACCCGCTGCTATAATCCCAACCGTATAATCTTTAACTCCCAAGCCATCAAGCATTTCAATATGAAAATGTTCAAGAAGCTTATTTTTGCATGTTTCTTCATTGAAGTACCAGTTATCAAGTGTTGACATTGCTATACCAAGCTTTGCATTAATCGCTTCAAGATTAATTCCACTCATTGCAAAGTATTCATTCACAATTATTTCTGATGGAGCAAACTTATTTATTTCATCTATCAGTTCACTCCCCCATCAAGCTCTGTTACAAAAAAATCTCCAGTGGAATAATCAGCTATAGATACGCCAAGGTTATCTCCAAGATACACTATGCTCATCATATAATTATTTCTGGTTTCATCAAGTCCAAGCGTATTGATATTAGTTCCAGGTGTAACAACCTTTATAACTTCTCTTTTAACTATTCCCTTGGCTTTTTTAGGATCTTCCATCTGCTCACATATAGCAACCTTATGACCTGCTGCCACAAGTCTGTTTATATAAGTTTCGGCAGCATGAAAAGGAACGCCGCACATAGGCGCACGTTCCTCCTGTCCACAATCTTTACCAGTTAATGTAAGCTCAAGTTCTTTAGATACGATTATTGCATCTTCAAAAAACATCTCATAGAAATCACCAAGTCTATAAAACAATATACAGTCCTTATACTCGTTTTTTGTTGCAAGATAATGCTGCATCATTGGTGAATACTCAGCCATTTTCATCCTCCAGTCACTAAATATACATTCTTAATCATTCATGGTTCCCATATAATAGAAACCTTTACATTCATCCATATGAACATTAACAACAGTTCCAATAAGAGATTTATCTCCCTTAAAATGCACTAAAATATTATTAGTCATCCTGCCAGTTAAAAAATCACTGTCATGGTCGTCTACATCCTCAACAAGCACATCCATATCATGGCCTTCATATCTTTTAATATGTTCATGGCTTATATCAGAAACAGTCTGTAATAGGCGGTTAAATCTTTCCTTAACAACATCCTCTGCAACTTGTCCTTCCATTCTGGCAGCAGGTGTTCCAGTTCTTTTTGAATAGATAAATGTGTATGCACTATCATATTTTGCTTTTCTTACAACATCAAGAGTATCTTCAAAATCTTCTTCCGTCTCACCTGGAAAGCCTACTATGATATCAGTCGTAATAGATATATCCGGAATAGTTTTTCTTATCTTGTCTACAAGTTCAAGATAATGCTCCTTAGTATATTGTCTGTTCATAAGCTTAAGCAGTCTGCTGCTTCCTGACTGAAGTGGAAGGTGTATGTGATTACACA
>ENA-OQOA01000868-OQOA01000868.1-human-gut-metagenome-genome-assembly--contig:-NODE-868-length-10923-cov-2.539366_pt1 | contig 10923 bp, 15 predicted proteins | sample MGYA00242633_ERZ504888 | MGnify/ENA primary metagenome ERZ504888 (study PRJEB26092, sample SAMD00036372) | human gut metagenome | host: Homo sapiens | study: EMG produced TPA metagenomics assembly of... | reverse complement strand
ACAAACTGGTCGGCACACTGATGGACAAAACAACCCAAAAGGAAGTTATGATTGATGGAAAACCTGTCACGGCAGAAACAGAATTTACACCAAAGGATTCCAATGGTTCTGTCGAAGTCATCTTCACTTTTGATGGAAGCACATTGGCTGGACATGATGTAGTCGTTTTTGAAAAACTTTTTTCCCTTGAAGGAGAAACAGCACTTGAAATTGCTTCCCATGAGGATCTGGACGATAAAGGACAAACGATAAAACTTACGGAAGCTCCAAAAGACACACCTGAACCTTCCAAACCAGTCAAGACCGGAGATGAAACAACCGTTCTTCCTTATCTTTTACTGGCAGGTGCCGCACTCCTCTTTGCTGCAGGATTTGGTATCTTATATATCCGTAAGCGGAAAAAAGATAAGTAACTATCAATAGATATGCTCACAGGCAGCTTATTACGGCTGCCTGCTATAAAGGTGATGAATATGGAACAATCTCGTTGTAATGCCGATGCCAAACACATCCGGCATTTTTTAGATATTTGTGATGGAAATTGGCATTCCTGTATTTATGTTCGCTGTGTTTCCTGTAAAACCCCAGGTTATTGTAATGGCCCACACTTCTTATATCATCCAGATGAAAACGGCAGTCCATGTGTCCTGCCCATGGCAGATGCCCGTATGCTCTTCTCCCGCATACCGGAACCAACGGAATGTCTATCCGCCATAACACTGGAACAATTTCAGTCTTTATATGGACTCTACTTTGCAAAAGAAGCATTGACCGATAAGCCATGTCCTTGTTTTGCTTTACTGCGGCACCAGGAAGCATCTCATTATCACTGGTAAAAGGTTGCACTTTTGGCACTTTCTGCGTACAGGATAAGAAAGGAGGCGATTTTATGTTGAATTTCACTGCTATGATTCAAGGAATCGATACAATATTTACGAACTTTATTTTTATTCCTGCACTTTTAATCCTGTACCTGAAGTTTCGTCCGAGAAAGCCCTGGAACAAACGCACCAGAAATCTGTATCGGCTATGTATAGCTCTGATTTCTGTTTATGTCATCCGGATTTTCTGTGCAGGGTTCATCTTTACACCAGTAAATTACTCACGTTTTGCAGACAGCGGTTTCTTTCCGCTTATCAAGGCACTGTTCTATTCTTAGATTTTCTGCCATTTTGTGCCATTTAGTCCGAATCTGGGAGTAGTTTCTATGCCCATCCTATGGGAATTCATCACCTGCTTTCTTACAATATACGTATAAAACACGTAAGCGAGGTGAATCTTTATGAAACAGAAACAAATCCGCTGCCCATACTGCGGCAGCATCGCAATTTTAAGGGATGCGTCCTATGTATATGGAAATAAAGCGAAAGATGGAAAACTCTATGTGTGCAGTCACTTCCCACAGTGTAATTCTTATGTAGGAGTTCATCCTGGCACTACCAATGCCAAAGGAAAACTGGCAAACAAAGAGCTTCGGCAAAAAAGGATCCAAGCACACCGGGTATTTGACCAGATATGGCTAAACCACATCTTTACGAAATCGGAGGCTTACCGCTGGATTGCTGATAAATTCTGTCTGACTGCCAAGGAAGCACACATCGGAGAATTTAGCACTTATATGTGTGATCAACTAATTCTGGAATCCATGAAGATTCTGGAGAATAACCATATCCCTCTCAGGGCCATTGGTTGAAAGGGGGGATATGTATGATCATCCCGATGACAGATGATGAACGCCGATTGACAGAGGAGTACTTATATTTGGTACCTGAAATGGTAAAAAATTGACTTCCCGTTGTGCTTATGTCTCATACGATGAGCAGCAAGACCTTCTGCAAGCCGGAAACTTAGCTTTATGCAAAGCCGCCATGAACTATGACAACACCCGTCCCTTTGCAGTTTACGCCAAAGTTGCCATACGAAATGCCATTTACAGTTATTGGAGAAAACTGCAAAAAGAACGAAAATACACCTGTTCCATGTATGCATCTTCCGAATTTGACATGGAACCCCTGCTTGTAGACCAAAAAACCGAACTATGGCAGGAACAATGTATGAACCAGGAACCCATTTATAAGCACCTGCAGTCCTTAGAAGCGAGAAGCTGCAATACACTAAGAAAAGGAATACATGCCCTGCTCCTGCAGCAAAAAGGATATACCAACCAAGAAATTTCCAAACATTATGGTGTCCCCAATGAATCATGTCCGGGCATGGCAAAGCAAAGCCCGGAAATACTTACAGCAGGATACCAAATTATATACTCTTTTATCTTGAAGGGAGAACGATTATGCTGACACTTTATACTGCAGTCGGAATCCTACGATTCCAGGATTCCATAAAGGAACATAAAACACCGACTGTTATCAATAACCGGCAGGAATACGGACTGACAGAAGAAGAATTCTTTCTGTGGAGCAGCCTCGCATTTCAAATCCGACAGATCCATGAATTGCAGTCTGCTTTTTCCGAACGCTTGAAAAAACATCACCGTTCGGAAAATATCCCCATTGAACCTTACCTGAATCGGCTGCTGCTTCGAGGACTGGTTGTAAAAGGGGATGGTTTAACTGGTGTGGATGCCCTGTACCGCCTCTTAGGAGAACTTTATATCAGCCCATTGCAGGACAGTTTTTCAGTACGGCTTTTTACCTGCATCTATCTCTGCATGAAGAAAAAACTGCACACAAAGGAACTGATCCATTATCTAAAAAAGCCGGCACGGACTGCTATAGAGGACACGGTACTCCAAATAGCAAAAAAAGTACAGATTTCTACGGCAGAGCTTGTAACCTGTGTAGAACAGGGCATCCATCCACAAAATACAGAGCAACTTTTGACGCAGCTCTATGAAACCTCGGATGCAACATTCCGTACCCTGGCACAGGATATCCAATTCATCCATGCCGGTTATCCTGTACTGGAAGCCATCAGTAATTTGTACCTCAATAAACAGATTGCATTTGAAAATTATAGGAAGGAGCAAATTATGCCAAAACCATTTCTTAATAAGCTGATTGTCCATGGGGCAATCGGCTTTTTCTGTGTCCTATTTGGATGTATTTACGGATTTATAACAGACGACCAGATATTTCTCCTTATGAGTCTTTGCATCGGTGTTGGAACTGCCATACGAATTGTGAGTCTGCTACATACCATCAAGATGCATGACTATACCGAATTAACTGGAACCTGTACAAAACGTGAAGTCAGCCCACTTACCAAGAAACAGAAAATTATTTTCCGTTCCACTGACCAGAAAGAATATCACTTTACATTCGATAAAAATATCCGCCTTTTATCTGGACATTATTATCGCCTATATTTCCGGAATGTAGCAAACCTTTCGGGTGAAGAAAAGGTTACTCCGGATTTACTTGCGTATGAGGAATTATCCCTAAATGAAGATGTTTCCCCGAAGAACTCTTAGATTTCTTCTCTAAATACAATAGAAGTGGATATGCCACTTTTCACATACCCACTTCTATTATGCTTTATAAGTTTTCCTTCTGCCGTCCCAGTGAAATGACAAAAACCACTCCGAACTACCACGTATTCTGTCTCAAGGATGACAGCATAACAGCAATCGCAGGGAATAATAATCTATTGTATTCCAGAAGACTCTTCAAAAAATGGACAGTGCTTTCACTTTCAGGGTTTCAAAATGCAGTAACAATATCTTTTATTTTTCTACTGTGACCAATTTTTTCATATTAAGGGCAACTTTATACTGACAGTGAAAATTCCCGCTTCATAATTCACTTGAATATCACCACTTATTTGTATTACTAGCTTTCTAGTAGCATACAATCCGATACCACTGCTTTTATCCTTGCTTCATCTTTTGTGTAAAACAAATCAAATATAGATTTTAATTCTTCATCACTAATATAATCAGAAGGATTGCTTATTTGTATATGACAATACTCGGATTCTCCCCACATGTAAAACATTATATCACCAGTACTATACTTTAAAGCATTATCTATTAAATTACATAAAATTCTAATTAATATTTTCTCTTGAGCAAGTATCCAAATGTTTCCATGTGGCAGTCTAATATCTAATTGTTCTGAGGCACGTTTTGAATTTTGAATATATTCCTTTAACAAAGAAGTGACTACCTCTGTAATATTGACTGATTTCATATCAACTTCGCTCTCTATTGCTTCACTCCAAAACAATAAATATAAATCGTCTACTAATTTTTTTAAATAATCCGCCTTTTTTTCAATATGTTCTATATAGCTATTAACAGGTTCATTCACATTTTTTTCTAATCTAATTAACTGCAAGTAACCAATAATAACAGTTAATGGAGTACGTAAATCGTGTGATAAATTTGCTACCATCTTTTAAAATTTTTATCCTGTTTTTTAGCTGATGTTCTTTTCGTTCATCTTCTTTAATTCGCTTGTTGATACTAAGTGCAAGGTTCTCAATATCTTTATCCAATACATTGACCGAGTAGATATGCTCATTATGTTCTATCCATTCTATAATTCTTCTAATTTCCCTCTTCAGATGAAAAATGTATAATATGCCTAATAATATAAACACTCCTGTTATTAAAAAGACAACTAGCAAACTTCATATCTCCTTATAATATTAGAATCTCATCACATGTATTCAAGATTGCATTATCATGTGAAACAATAATAATTATTTTATGATTTTTAATTTGATCGATCAACTGTAAAAATTGTTTTTTTCCACTCTCATCCATAGCTGAGGTAGGCTCATCAAAAATCATTACCTGACCGTCTTGCACTACTTGGCGAATAATTGCAATTTTTTGCTTTTCTCCACCGGAAATATTACTTGACTTTTCATTAATTTGCAAATCCCAATTATCTCTTTTTCAAAATACTATCACCAAAGCAATCAACGGCTCTCTGTATACATTTTACATCAAGTCTTTCGATATAAAGCAATTATTATTATATATTGTATCTGCTATTAAGTCGGCTCCTGTTCTGTTACACTGATTACATGTTCTCTTATATAATCCATATCTAAATTTCTCATTTTCTGTATCGTTCCATATTATATTCCCTTGATATTCATCTACATACATACCCATTAAAATTTTAATAAGTGTACTTTTCCCACATCCGTTTTCTCCTTTCAATCCATAAACTTTCCCCTTTTTTAAAGTTTGTTAGAAAAACTTTTTATGGTTTCTTTCTGGTCATATGCAAAATTCAAATCCTGAATTCTAATTTGTTTGATTTCATTAAGTCTTATACACCCCTTAGACTGCTCCTTAATTTCTAAAATAGATTTTATACGTTCAAAGGATACATAAGCCTCTTGGTATTCTTGACCGTATGCCACTATTCTTTTCCATATTCCAAAATCATATTAAAATATACTGAAATCATATAGGAAAATATCCTATTTTGCATATCTCCAGTAAGTATCTTTTTTTCCTCCAATCCAAAGTAAAATGCATACAGATATTGCCCCTACAATCCCTTCAAGATTTGCAAATGCCTGGATAGTCGCTTGTTGTTTAAATATAGATCGATATAATTTTTGATATGATGCTACTAACCTATTTAAAAAAAATGAATCCATACTATGTATTTTTATAAACTCTATTTTTTCTAATTGTTCCTGCAGTCTGGAGAAGAAATTGGATTTCTCCTCTTTCATTCCATAACTGCAATTATAAATACGCTTTTTGAAGCCAATATATATAAAAAAATAAAGTGCTAATAAAAACATTGTAACTATAAAAGCAATCGAATCCATTTTCCAAATCATAAATAAGATTATACCCGCTGAAAAAACTGAAAATATCAATTCAGTCAAGGAGCTGATGAAAAAAATAAGTACATCATTCGCATCATTGTTTATCCTTTGAGATAAGTACGATAAATCAGTTCTGCCAATTACGAGTGGCGAAACTTTTTTTAAATGATTTACAATTTCGAAATTTAATGAAAATGCTGCATTAGTCTGTATCCTTATATAAAGTATTTTATTGACATAGCAGACAATTTCCTTACCAACATACAATAACAGTAATAAAAATATGAATTTTAACATTGCTGAATATGTTGTTTCCACATTAAACATATTAATAAATTGTCCCATAGCAGCCGGTATAAATGTATTTAACCCGCACAGTATAATACCCAACAAAAAATATATCCCATATTCTATTTTATATTGAAAAACATATTTACTGCAAAATTTTATCATTCCAATTCTCCCTGCTATTTCATTGAGCCATTTCTTTCATCAGCTCCAACATCTCTTCTGCATTCCATTTTACTGAAGAACAAATCTTATTTTATAAGCAGCACACCCACCATAACATACTGGAAAAAATGAACAATCTTTACATTCTTGATCCTTTACGACATCATAGGAAAGCCATTCTACAAATTTATTTGTAAGTTTGATTCCTTTTTCCAAATTACCGATACTTCGTTCACTATATCCAATATCATTCCAACATTTATACAACGCTCCATCTGGACCTATCACAAATGAATTTAAGCTAATTGCTCCACATACACCATAATTGCTCGGCTTAACACCTTGGTACATAAAGCCTCTCTTAATCCCTTCTTTATAAAACGCAATCTCTTCTTTTGCGTACTGTGGTCGTTCCATACATATATGATTATTACATACTCCATTAATATCATCTACTGGTGCTAAATAATAACCAACTCTACCTTTTAAACCATATCTTTCTAGCCAATCAAATATTTCTGTTGCTTCGTTTATATTTGTCTTGTCAACATTAATTCTTATCGAAATATTCAAAATATCCGCACATTCTCTTATATTGTCCAATATATGTTCGAAGGTAGGCTGATGATTATGGAGAATCCTTCTACTATCATGGGCTTGTTTTGAACCATCTAAAGTAACTTGAATATAGTGGATGTCCATGTCTTTTAATTTTTCAGCTACTCTTCTAGTCAATTTATAACCATTTGTGACCATATCCGCATTATATTTGCAACCAAGTGGCAAAACAGACTTTATCTTTTTGGTTAATTTTTCAATAGTTTCAATTGCCAATAATGGCTCCCCTCCATACCAAGATACCGTTAATTCATGTATATGCTGATATTTTTCTTTGAGCTGCGATGTTAATTGATCCTGAACAGTCTCAGACATAGTAATATATTCTCTCCCTTTTTCATAGCAATAGGGACAACAAAATTACATGCCATAGTTGGGGCAATAGTTAATGTAAGATTTGAATCCGCAAACCTTTCTATTTTATTTCTTATAAGCAATTCTGCAAATTCATCTTTATCATCTTCAACTAGCATACCACCCTCTAATAATGCTGACTCTAAATCAGGCTTTGAACATTTTTTCCCTTCTTTCATTTCATAATATGATTTTTCATAATCAGTATCTAATTCCAGTATTGCAGATGTGACCGTATTGTAAATCAAACAACTTTTATCTTCTTTTTTCTCTATATTGTATCTTGATAATTTCATTATTATATCCTCTTTTCTTAATCTCTTGTTTTCACAGTGTTCTTTGCAATAATGAAAATGTGCCCAGCATATTGCTGAGCACATTTTCCTTTACTGACTACAAATATCTTTAGTAACGAATTACACATGTAGCCTTTTTAGATCCACAACCTTTATCATTGTAAACCCAGCAGATTCTTGTACTTTTGTCCTCTGATGCTTTGTTAATCCACTTCATTGCAATATCCTCCTGTAAAATATTTATTTATTTCAAAGTAGTAAGAGCTACTTGAAACACAAATTAAAGTTCTTGACGTTTCAATGCAAAATGCATTAAAACTATCCCCACCAGGCACGCACCCATACCATACATAATAGTTCCAACAACAATCCCATTTGTCATCCGATATCCACAAATATTATACATATAAGTGGTCGGGTTCATAACACAAAATGCTTTAAGAAGCACTGATTGATTTTGAAAATCCTCATATACCATAGGATAAGTAATCGCACCTGCAAAGAAATATACACATGATAAAGCTGCCACAATTCCTGTATTCTTTACTAAAACCGTAATCAAAACCGCCACAGCTTCCATTCCAATCATAGCTATCATATTTAAGGTAACCATTCCGATAAAAATCAAAAAATTCCTCACCTTTATAATGAAAACCATACTTCCATGCTAATCCTAAGCCTAATGCAGTTTCCACAATATAATAGAGAATAAAAAAGTGAACATTTATCACCAGTAATTTACTTAAAAATAATTTGGTTCGATTTATCCCATATACGACAGAAGCTCTTATTGTTCCTTGATGAAATTCTGCAGATACCATTGTCGTAATATAGACAATTAATCCAATCCAAGAAAAAAATTAATTGATAATGCAAATCTTGCGATTTCTGCAGCTTTTACATTATTCATGTCGTCTATGTAGCAAATCCAACCAATGCTATCTATATTTCTATAATCACCAAAAGTCATAAACAATGTATCATTTCCCACAACGAACGGTATAAAAAAATAAATGCCATAAATACTAAAACCCACTTCGAGGCTCGCGAATATTTCATTTTATAGTACTCTGCTTTAAGCTGTCTCATTCGATTTCACCTCCGATAATAGATTTGTGTAATACTCTTCTAAGTCTTCTCCTTCATATCCTATTTTTTCTACACCAACTCCTCCATATACTAATTCTTTTGTTATATCAGAAATATTTTTATTATAACCAAATACCTTAATCACATTTCTTAAATAAACTTTTATTTGACTTTCTGGATACCTCTCATCTAAAATACAACTAGCCTTTTCCACATTGTCTACTTCGATATGAACATGACGACGACATTTCTCATCTAATTCTTTATCTGTAATCTGTTGTAACATTTTTCCATGATGTATAAATCCATATACAGTTGCAAGTTGATGTAACTCTGGCAAAATATGACTGGATATAAGTATCGTTGTACCATCTTCTTCATTCATATTCTTTAAGACTTCTCGCACATATTTAATTTTGGTTGGATCTAAGCCATTTATTGGTTCATCTAAAATTAGCAACTGTGGGCGACCAAGCAATGCAATTGCAATTCCTAATCGCTGTTTCATCCCTAAAGAAAAAGCCTTCACTCTTTTATTTCCAGCGTCCTTTAAATCCATTATTTCCAGAACTTCATCAATACTACTTTTTCCTGGAATTCCTCGTTGAGTACGCTGGATTTCCAAATTTTGGCGTGCTGTCATGTCCATATACAAAGCTGGATTTTCAATTAAACATCCTATCTTATTTCTTTCATCTTCAAGATTTTTTTTACCAAATAAACTTATCTCACCTGAAGTCGGCTTTGTTAGTCCTGTAATAACTTTCATCAGGCTACTTTTTCCTGCACCATTTTCTCCAACCAGTCCATATATCTCGCCCGCTTTTATCGTAAGATTTACCTGATTAAGTACCATATTTTTTCCGTATGCTTTACAAATATCTTTTGCTTCCAATATTTTTTCGGGTTCTTTCATTCTAATCACTTCCCTCGTTTCTTAAATCCTATAATGATAATGATAATGTCTAATTCTAACATTTCTCTTAAATCAGTTCTTAAATTTCCATAAAATTATAAATTTATCTTTATATTTTCCCACTCGCCTATGAAACCTTCAAATTATTTAAAACAGTAACTTGTATGAAATTACAAATCATGTTAGTATTTTTTACCATACCTATTACCAAAGGAGTTTATTATGATTGATATATTATTAGTAGAAGATGATAAAGAAATTTGCTTTATTTTTACAGAATTATTAAAAAGAAACCATTACAATGTTTCAGCATATCACAATGGGATAGAAGCAATTGAAGCTCTTTCCTCTAAAAAATATGATTTAATGTTATTAGATTTGATGCTTCCCGATTTGCCTGGTGAAAAAAATACTATTTCACCTAAAAAAACACCAACAATTCTATTCCAGTTATTGTTATATCTGCCAAAAATCAGCCTGAGATTCGTATAAACCTTCTCCGATCCGGTGCAGATGATTATATAACTAAACCTTTTATCATGAAGAAGTTCTCGCACGAATAGAAAGTGTTTTTGCGCCGTTGCAGCGAAAGTCCCCAAACGGAATATTCCTTTAAAGATATTCGCATAAATGTGGATGATCACAAAGTACTTGTAAATAACACAGAGCTTACTCTGACTACTACCGAATATAACCTCTTACAGCTACTAATCAAACATCCAAAACAGACTTTTACAAAGGAATCTTTATATCAACTTATTTGGGGAAAAGATTATATTTCAGATGATAATACTCTCAATGTCCATATAAGCAAACTAAGAAAAAACTAGAGCATATAGGAAACCAAGCCCCTTATATCGATACTGTATGGGGAATAGGTTATAAATTACACCGTTAGAATAAATTCACGCAAAAATACCATTACAAAGATTAATCTGTAACGGTATTTTTTACCCTATTCACTTTTTTCATACTTTCAAACAACTAGGTATACCCTCAACAATTTTTTCAGGCACAAACACTTCATTAACTATCACATACGTCCAAGCACCATCTGAGTTATCCGTAGTTTTAGACACTACAATGGCTTAACTTCCACGCAGTATATATTAAAATCTACGAATTACAAATGCAAAGACACAACTTCGAACCACTACATATTCCTTTCCAAGGTAACGGTGATTGTGGTCTATGAAAATCATTTGTATTTCAGCTGACCATAAAAAACACCGTTGCAGATTCACTCCCCCACAACGGCATCTTTCATTTTTTTTATTCGATTTTATCTTCTCCTGTTGCCTTTATAAATCTCATAACCTCATCAATGGTTTTCCCAGATGCTACCAAAGCCTTAAACAGCTCATCTTTCTGCTTCTCTTCTATCTCTTTTTGAATCTCTTTTGCTTTATGACGCAGTTCCTTTAAATCGGACTCTTTTGT
>ENA-OQOA01000867-OQOA01000867.1-human-gut-metagenome-genome-assembly--contig:-NODE-867-length-10923-cov-2.982308_pt1 | contig 10923 bp, 12 predicted proteins | sample MGYA00242633_ERZ504888 | MGnify/ENA primary metagenome ERZ504888 (study PRJEB26092, sample SAMD00036372) | human gut metagenome | host: Homo sapiens | study: EMG produced TPA metagenomics assembly of... | reverse complement strand
TGGTCAAGACCGGAAAGGTGAAACGCAGCGACAAGGCCCGTTTGATACGCGACGGTATCGTAATCTTTACGGGTGCCATCAATGCCCTGAAGCGCTTCAAGGACGACGTGAAGGAGGTAGGTACCAATTTCGAGTGCGGTATCAGCCTGACAAACTGCAACGACATCAAGGTGGGCGATATTATCGAATCTTACGAAGAAATAGAAGTGAAGCAAACATTATAATTGAATAATGTGCAAATATGCTAATGTGCCAATTGGCTGCGCGTACAGAAAATGCCGCAGGGCAATTGGCACATTTTGCATATTAGTTATTTGCTCATTGACCCATTAGCATATTGGCACATTAGCATATTGTCACATTGATACATTATTATCTAACATTTTCTTTATCTCCTCATCGGCTTTATAAAGTTTATCCCGGCAAAACTTAATTAACTCTTGTGCCTCTTTCAGATTTACACTTAAACTGTCTATATCCAACTCATTACTATCTATGCGTGATACGATTTCTTCCAGACGTTTCATTGCCTGCTCATAGGTTTGTTTCTTTGCTGCCATACTTCGTTTTATTTTTAGTTACTATACTCTTTATTTCTCCTTTGGCAAAACGAGTGGTAAGTTCATCCCCCGGCTGCAATGCAGAAGCATCGATCACCGCTTTGCCATTTTTCAGCGTGATACTATATCCCCTTTTCAACAAATTTTCGGGAGATGCCGCCTTCAATTCCTGCTCCAAAAGTTGGAGCCGATGCTTTTCCTTTACCAGACGACGCTGTGAAACGATGCCCAACTGAGTCTCCACCATTTTCAAACAATGGGTCTCTTTTGTCAGACGGGATTGCAGGCCTACTTCCAAATGCTTCATGATTCGTTCCTGGCGATAATGTTCCTCTTTCAGCCTCATCCGCGTCTGCATGGGAATACGTTCTACCATCCGGTTCAGCCGGGTATTTTCCCGTTCCATACGGGTAGAGATAGTATGAAGTACAGCCGATGCATAATCTTCAAGAACCTTGGCAGTGTCGTGCAAATGATTTATAAGATACTCGGCAGCAGCAGTAGGTGTCTTGACACGAGTATGAGAAACAAAGTCCAACACCGTATCGTCACGCTCATGCCCTATACCGGTTATAATAGGTATAGGAAACTGGGCACAATTAGCAGCCAACTCATATGTATCGAACCCCGAAAGGTCGGACGTGGCGCCTCCGCCACGGATAATAACCACGACATCCCAATCATCACGACAGGCATGGATAGCATCCAATGCAGTAATGACAGATTGTTCTACCCGTTCCCCTGCATAATAGCAGGAAACAAATGCGGATAAAAACAAACCGTAGGAATTCTGTTCCAGTTGATTACAAAAATCACCATAACCGGCAGCCGTAGCCGAGGAAATAACGGCTATGCGTTGCGCCAGCAAAGGAATCTCTAGTTCCTTATTCAAAGTCAGCACACCTTCTTCTTCCAATTGCTTCAAGATTTCGCGACGGCGACGCGCCATATCCCCCAATGTATAAGTAGGATCTATATCCTGCACAGTAAGCGAGTAACCATACAATTCATGAAACTCCACAGCCACTTTCACCATCACTTTAATACCTGCAACAAAAGCCTGCCCGGTTTCCTCTTCAAAATAAGGCTTCAGCAGACGGTAGACATTGCTCCAAATAGTCCCCCTTGCCTTAGCTATCAGATTATTCCCCCGTGGCTCTTTCTGTACAAATTCCAAATAGCAATGACCGGAATAATTGGAACGTACATCACTCAGCTCTGCCTGAACCCAATAAGTATCGGGCAGACAAGCATGAATGCTGCGCTTAACCAACGCATTCAGTTCATATAAAGAAAGAGGATGTTCTTCCATTATTTTTTCTTCTCCAATTCTATTTGACAAGCTTTCCAGATATCAGGCACACCATAACCGTAAATATTATCCGGATACTCTTTACGGTCTCCTGCATTCCGCACCGCCTCCACCACCTGCTTGGCAGTGAGCCAGGGACAAGCCTGCCAGAAACAGGCTACCAACCCGCACAATGTAGGCGATGCGAAAGAAGTACCATTGGCATGAGAAACCGTTCCATCATTACCCGCTACGGCCGAAGCAACTCCCACCGCCATCACATCCGGTTTTACACGGCCATCTGTAGTATTTCCTACAGAAGAGAAATCAGCATTAACCAGATTCCGGTCCGCCGCCCCCACTGTAATAACATTTTCCGCATCTCCCGGAGGTGTAATTTTTTTCCATGTGCCACGACCCGAATTTCCGGCACTGCATACCAACACCAATCCTTTATCGGCAGCCAAAGAAGCGGAATGAGACATCAATGAATAATGCCCGTCCAAATCACGGTACCGGTAATTCATGGTTGTATCATCAAACTCATAATATCCCAATGAAGTATTAACCACATCCACTCCCACACTATCGGCAAATTCCAAAGCTTCCGCCCAATAATCCTCTTCCACTGGCTGTTCCGTATCATCATCCTCACTACGGAGAAGCCAATACGAAGCTTCAGGAGCTGTGCCGACCAATACATTCGGCTTATTGGCAGCCATACAAGATAACACTTTCATGCCATGATAGTTCTCGGCATAAATATCCGAGTGAGAATTTACAAAATCGCGTGTTCCCAACAAGTCCATTCCCTTGAAAACACTGATCTCATCAGCATTATAAAAACCGGCATCAATGACCGCTATTTGCATCCCCTTCCCACGAAAACCTGCAGCGTGAAGACTGTCCCCATGATGAACAGCAATCTGCCGCCACGCATCCCCATAATAGTTATTACTCTTTGTCACCTTATTGGTCACCTCTTTTTTACGGTCGGCATTGCGGGCAGGGATACTGTCGGGAGCTGTCCACACTTTCCGGACAGCTGCCACAAAAGGCAATGCCGCCACTTTATCAATAACCGATGTGTCGGATACCTGCACCACCACTGTATTGTTCCACTTACTTTTGGATACAGGACATACTCCTTTTCCGACCAGCATATCTATATAGCTCTGACATACAGGAAGATCTGTAGAATCAACGGGCAATCTCTGCCTCATACGACGCTCCAAAGCACGTTCGGACAAATAAGCCGAAGGATTGTCCAATGTATAGGTTGTTTCTGCCTTATCGCGAAAGTTTACACGATACTTATACGTTTTTACTTGTGCCGGCATTTGTAAGGTGCATGCCAATAGCAAGCAGCCCACTATTCCTTTTTGACTATTCATTAATTCTATTCCGTTTATTTTTTAGATGCAAAGATAAACAAACTTTTCCCTCACACTCATTTTTTGTGTACCTTTGCAGCCAAATTCAGTTTAAACAGGTAAAAAGACAGAAAATAAAGTATGGCAAAAACAGGAACCCCCACAGAATTGGGAACACAACCAATCGGAAAATTACTTTTACAATATGCAATTCCCGCCATTATCGCTATGACGGCATCTTCCCTATACAATATGGTAGACAGCATCTTCATCGGTCACGGTGTAGGTCCTTTGGCTATTTCAGGACTGGCTATTACCTTCCCACTGATGAATCTGGCGGCTGCATTCGGTTCACTGGTCGGTGTGGGTGCCTCCACATTAGTTTCCGTAAAATTAGGACAGAAAGATTATGCCACCGCCCAAAATATTTTGGGCAATGTAGTTACGCTGAACTTTATTATAGGTATAGGATTCAGTATATTAACCTTGCTTTTCCTCGATCCTATTCTCTACTTCTTCGGAGCAAGCCCGGATACCATCTCCTATGCACGAGACTACATGGTCATTATCCTGCTGGGCAATGTTATAACCCATATGTATTTGGGACTGAATGCCTTACTACGCGCTTCGGGGCATCCACAAAAAGCAATGATAGCCACCATCACCACAGTAATTATCAATACCATCCTTGACCCTATTTTTATCTATCTATTCCATTGGGGTATTCAGGGAGCCGCCATTGCCACCATTCTGGCTCAAATCATCGCACTGGTGTGGCAATTCAAAACCTTCACAAACAAGAACGAATTGCTCCATCTCCACCGAGGCATTTACAAACTGCGCGGTACAATTGTAAAAAACACCATCGCTATCGGTATGTCTCCGTTCCTGATGAATCTGGCAGCATGCTTCATTGTAATTTTCATTAACAAAGGTTTGAAAGAATATGATGGCGATCTGGCCATTGGCGCATTTGGTATTTGTAAACCGGATTGTTTTCCTATTCGTCATGATCGTGATGGGGCTGAATCAAGGTATGCAACCCATAGCCGGTTATAATTTTGGCGCCCAACAATATCATCGTGTAAACCAAGTATTAAAACTTACCATTTATGGTGCCACCACCGTTACAACAACCGGTTTTCTAGTAGGTGAACTGATGCCCGAATTGGCCGTATCCGCTTTTACCACTCATGAGGGACTGATACAGCTATCAGCTACCGGTTTACGCATTGTGGTCATATTTTTTCCCATTATCGGGTTTCAGATGGTAACGTCCAATTTTTTTCAAAGTATCGGCATGGCTGGTAAAGCCATCTTCCTATCATTAACCCGGCAGTTATATTCTTGCTCCCCTGCATCATCCTGCTCCCTCTTTTCTGGGGATCGGCAGGAATTTGGTGGAGTATGCCAATATCAGACTTGGCGGCAAGTATTGTCGCAGGAGTCATGCTTTACCGCCAGTTCAAGATTTTTAATACCCACGGTAACAAATTAAAAGTTGAAAATTAAGAATTAAAAATTAGTTTCCTTATATTTGTCCACATAATCAATAGACAACGACTATGAACGAGCATTATGTTATCAACCTAGGACGCCAACTAGGCAGCGGAGGAAAAGAGATAGGCGAAAAACTGGCTCAAGAGTTTGGTATCGCCTTTTACGATAAAGAATTAATCAAGCTAGCTTCAGAAGAGAGCGGCCTGTGCAAGGAATTCTTTGAAAAAGCAGATGAAAAAGCTTCTCAAAGCATCATCGGCGGTCTATTCGGAACACGTTTTCCTTTTATCAGCGACGGAGCCATTCCCTATGGCAGTTGTCTGAGCAATGACGCTTTGTTCAAAATCAAAGCGATGTAATACGTGAACTGGCAGAAAAACAATCGTGTCTGTTTGTCGGCCGATGTGCCGACTACATTTTGCGTGACCATCCCCGTTGCGTCAATATATTCGTTTCTGCTTCCAAAGAAGCACGCATAGAAAGATTGATGCATATCCATCATATTTCTACAGAAGCCGCTGAGGAATTGATGGAAAAAGCAGATAAAAAACGGTCAGCTTACTATAATTATTATAGTTACAAAACGTGGGGAGCTGCCGAAACTTATCACTTATGTATTGATTCGTCCGTATTGGGGATTGACGGAACAGTACAATTCATCAAACAGTTTGTAAAATTAAAGTTAGGATTTTAACTACTTTTAAAATGGTATACCGGCAATTCAAAGGGTTACCTCAACTGTAATGAAGGGATATGTCTGATTTTTTAATTCTATATTTCAAATAATTCAGACACATTCCTTTATATTATCCCATGGCAGGATAAATCAAAAAATATCAACCTTCAAACTTTTCCTATAAAATCAACAAATTCATTCACTTACGCAACATATCCTATAAGATTCCTATCACCAATAATATAGAAATGATTACTATGAGCAGCTTCAAACATGCAGGGCTAATAATTAGCATAATTACCAGTCTGATATCCTGTACACACAATAAGAACTACACCACAACCTTCCAACCCGAATTGGCAAAAGCAGAAGCAATAATGTACAGATATCCCGACAGCGCACTGCATATATTACAGGGCATACAACCTGACAATCCTTCTGACAATGAACAATATGCCACATGGGCATTATTGATGACACAAGCTCAATATAAAAACCAAATTGAACAATCCGATTCTTTAATAAATATCGCTTATTCTTATTTCATTAATCAAGATAATGCACAAAGAAAGGCATTGGCACTATATTATAAAGGTATCTTGTGCCATGAAAGTCATCATGCCGAAGATGCATTGTCATTTTATCTAGAAGCAACAACTGAAATAGAGAAAACAAATGATTATCAATTAGGCTTTCTTATCAATTCAGAGATAGGGTTAATGTATCTATATCGAAAACTAAATGATTATGCTATGGAATATTTTGAAAAAGCACATCATAATGCCGAATTTATCCAACAACCAAACATACATAGCTTTCTCTTTCATCTATATCGCTAGAGCATTTTCACAGAAAAAACAATATAATAAAGCGATAGAATATTATGAAAAAGCCATAAAAATAGGACAAGTGAATAACTATCCTACCATATTGGCAAGCGCCATGAACGAAACCAGTTTTTTATTTCTTAAAACAGGAGAAAATAAAAAGGCTCTTCAGTATGCAAAAGATTGTATTAAAATAAAAAAGACTGATCAAAGAATATTTTCATTGGGAGATACTTATCGCTATTTAAAAATGTACGATTCTGCATATTTTTACCTAAACCAAGCTTGCCTGTCACCTAATATCCATACAGCCCGTAGCGCCTATCAAGCACTATATTATATTAGTCAAGAAGAAAAAGATTACAAAAAGGCAGTAGAGTACAGTAATAAACTATGGTTCTATCAAGATTCAATAGGTAAAACTGATCGCAATAAAGCATTAATAGAGATGCAAGAAAAATATGATCAGCAAAAAATAATTAATGAAAATAATCTGTCACAAATAAAGAAAGACCGGATCATACGCAATGTGCTCATCGCCTTAATCATTTTGTCTTTCATCATAGCAATAACAAACTATCTATACCAACGAAAAATAGTCTCTCAAAAACAAGAGATATTGGAGAAAGAAGAAAAAATTCGTTATTTCACTATGAAAATACATGAAAATGAGACATTGATAAACCGCAACAAAATGCGGATAGAAGAACTTACGATCCAAATGGAAGGAAGCCAAGAGATAAAAGAACAATGGAAAGAACAAAATAAAATACGACAAGAAATACAACAACAGAATGAAATGCTGAAACTGGAGAACAATAAACTGCAAAATCATATAAGCAATTATGCCCAATCATTAAAAGAAAAGTCGAAAGAACTGGAAGCAATGGAACATCTATCAGAGGAAAACCAGTATCTACATAAACGCGAGGCTTTTTTATGTAACCAACTCATTAATCAGACAGAATTATTCAATAAACTAAAAACAACAAAGTATATAGACGACCAACTATGGCAAGAAATAAAAGAAAAAATAGATTTATTATTCGATAACTATACTAAAAGACTATACCATCAAATACCTTCCTTAACAGATGGTGATATACAAATATGCTGTTTGATAAAACTACGATTCAGCAACGGTGACATCGCCAACATGTTAGCCATCTCGCCCACATCTGTGTCCAAAAGGAAGTTAAGATTAAAAGAACGCATCGTACAAGAAATAGGTTCATTAGGCGAAAATCAAAGCCTTGATTTATGGCTTATGGAATACTAAAAATAAACAATTGTCTATATCACCTCCCTATAAAAAAGGTAATAAGCTAGTTATTAACTTATTACCTTTTTTCATTTGTCCACATGATATCTGCACGTTTTTAAAATTTATCCTCTAACTTTGCCTCAAACAAAACAATTAAAACATAAAATTATGAAGTTAAAAAGTATAAAGAAAAGGATATGGAGTATAGTTATTATCATAACTACATTAATAGGTATTTTGCCTGCACAGGCCAATACAACAGAAACTCCTGTTAAAGATGTAGAATTGGATGGCAGATGGGATGATCCTATTAGAAGTGCGACTACCAATTGCCCCATAACTGTATTTACCGATGGCTATCTCCTTACTGTCAAGAACGTATCACCCGACCGTGATATGACCATCCGCATTACAGATATGGCAAAAGGGAGCGTCGTTTATGAAAATAATATTCCTGAAGTACAGAGCGCTTACATCACAATTTCTATTGCAAATTTCCCTGCAGGAGAATATAAACTAGAAATAACAGGTACACCTTCCGGACATTTAACGGGATATTTCACTCAAGAGTGACAGACCTGTTTTCATAACCCGACTAAAATATACCTAAACCGCTAACTTGATTCATTAGAAATTGGAACTTTCATGTTCCAATTTCTATGAATATAATTTGTCCAAAAAGTTCATTAAACAAATCCATATTAGCGCAATAATATATGCTGAATTTCCTTCTTGACATAACACCAGACAAAAGCCAGCTATTGATAACCATCAAATTAGCAGGGATATTGCGGGAAAAAGAAACAAGAGGTATACTATACCTATACCTCAAAACCCTGCTTTTACGCCTGTACTATATAATAAAGGAATAAGCAACTGCGTACTTTATCCAGATGATTTCCGTTGGTTAAAGCCCGACCTAACGCTTCTAGATTGTCGGCATGCAGCACATGCCTCCCTTTATCGGCAGCTAGCCATTGACTATATTTTCATAGCCATGCAGTTGCCGAACCAAAAAAAACATACAGGACAAAGATATTTCTGTACTTTATCTGCCACCCACTCCCTACCTGTCATCTGGTTCCGGACCACGTGTGGAATCGTTGGCAAAGAGATTGCAGGATATAAAAAAAGACAAAGGAAGAAATATTATTGTCGGATTATTGGGAAAAGGAAATAAAAATTCAAAGATACTAGAAGATTTTTATAGAGTTATAAAAAGAAGTTCCATCAGAAATCCCCGGTACCAATTCATCTTATTGACCGACATACCAAATGTATATCAATCGTCTGAATTGCCCGACAACATGGAATTATTCCGCACGCTGAACCTTAACACCATATTACCATTATGCGATTTGGCTTTGACCGACTCACATTCTGACGCATGGCTGGATTGTACCTTTGCTCAAATACCGGTACTGAAATATTCGCCTAAAGATATGATAAACATAACTCCGATGAAATTGGAGCAACAAATAGAATATGCATTACAAAATAAAACAACACTAACACAAAAGGCGAAAGAGTTATGCGATTTCTTTGAGCGTAAGAATCGGGAAATAAACAAAATAGCCGATATGTTAATAGAAAGAGCAGGACGTAACAGATATAACTCATGCAGACTCCGGCCGCACACTTATTAAAGTAATTCAGCGTTCATACCTACTTCCACGTCCAAATGAACGTTAATCGCTCCAATGAATTTCTTTTTTTAAGTGATTGCGGCCGCTCCATGAGTTTTCTCTTATAAAACAAACCGGGTTATGACAGAATACGAACTTGATAAAATAAAGAAATCATTTGTCCGTTCCAATGCTAAGTGCCCTGTAGAGGTAGCTTGCCTGCTCACTGTTATAAAATATTACAACGGAAAAGAAACGGACATACATGCATTGACCGAATGGTGCAAAATAAATGGAAAGCTTACCTTGGCAGGAATGAAACAAGGGGCTATATATTCCGGCATGAAAGCCGAAATATGTTTGCAAAACATTCATCAATTAACACAAAGAAAACTTCCCATCATCCTTTTCACTCTCAATGATTTCAATGTACCGGGATATGTAGTCTGTTACGGCATCCATGAATCCCGATTCATTATCTGGGAACCGGAATTCGGACTCATGCAATATTGGGCGGACGAAATGAAAACATTATGGATAAAAGGAATAGCCCTGACCCTCTTTCCCACACAAAATTTTATGAATTCGGCAAATCTCCATCTAAAATGGTGGGAAATATATAGCTGGAGCAAACTATGGAAAAGAAAGGTAGAACATTGGTACGAATATATATGGTTAAACGTACCTTTATTCCGCCAAATGGTATATAAGCTGGGTAAGAACAAATGAGATGTGAAAAGTAGGCACTCATAATCTTTCCTTCTCACTCTCTCCGGCACCACTACCCTTATATTTATTACGCGTAGCATTAAATTTATAGCGTACCGTCAGCATCACTTTCCTACTATCATAATTATTAATTTGCAAAGAAGATGCCCGGTTATAATACATACGGTTTCCAGACTTCATACCATGGAACAAATCCGTACCACTCAGTTTCACAGACATCCTATCCCCCCAAAAGAACTTTGTAACCCCGGCATCCACATAAAAAATATTCTTGGTTTCCGAGCAATTCTCCATATCGCCTTTACTTTGATAATTCATTTCCACCGAAGCCATCCAGCCGTGATTAAAATTAAACGTATTATTAAAAGCCCCCGTAAACATCGGTTTGTTCATCTTCAGCAATCCATCGGTAGTCTCCAGATCCAGCCATTGTTTCTGTACTCCCCAATTCAATTGCGGCGACCAGATTCCAAACTTAGGCGCCAATGACAAGAATGCCGAAACAGACTTCAAGCTATGGAGATTTTTGAAAGAAATAAGCGTTACCGCCGGATTATACTCCATTTGTTCCCCCCAGTAAATGATTGCATTTCTTCTGTCATTATAATCCATACTGAACTGCATAAACTTCCATGCCCCCATCAAAGAAACGTTATGCACCACCTCATGTTCCAATAACGGATTGCCGGACTGAAGCGTGAACCTATTGGCATACGTCACATTATTGCTCAACTGCTGGTAGGACGGACGACGCGTCTTTGCCGCATAACTAAGCTGCAACTGCACTCCGCCTATTTCAGAACCCAATGAAACACTCGGAAAGAAATTACTGAAAATTCCGGCTTTGTCCTTCTATATATTTCCCATCCTCATAATAATCAAAGTTCACCCACTCATAACGTCCCCCACGGAAAGTTGCCCTATGGGGGTATTGCGGCTATACTCTAAAAACGGACTGATATTCTGCTCTTTCAGTTCACTGAATGAAGTTCGGCACATAACCTTCCGGATTCACATAATCATCCTGCCGCTCTGTATGACTGTATTCAGCCCCTATCATGACATTTCCTCCAAGCAG
>ENA-OQOA01000859-OQOA01000859.1-human-gut-metagenome-genome-assembly--contig:-NODE-859-length-10995-cov-2.829407_pt1 | contig 10995 bp, 15 predicted proteins | sample MGYA00242633_ERZ504888 | MGnify/ENA primary metagenome ERZ504888 (study PRJEB26092, sample SAMD00036372) | human gut metagenome | host: Homo sapiens | study: EMG produced TPA metagenomics assembly of... | reverse complement strand
CTGAATCTATTCTTTTCTGCGCAAAAGTACCGATATTTGCGCTAACTAAAAAGAAAAGAGTATGAAAATAGGAGATAAAGTCCGTTTCCTTAGTGAGGTAGGGGGCGGTGTTGTGACAGGATTTCAAGGAAAAGACATGGTCTTGGTAGAAGATGCCGATGGTTTTGATATTCCGATGCCCATAAAAGAGTGTGTGGTTATAGACACGGATGATTATAACATGAAGCGTAAACCCGTAGCTCCGGCTCCTAAACAGGAGGTTGTCAGTGCAAAGGCAAAAGGAGCGTCAGTCAAGGTACGTCAGGATGAAGAGGAGGATGAACGTCCCGTTACTTATCGTCCGGCTGAGCGAAAAGGGGGGGATATCTTGAATGTGATGCTTGCTTTTGTACCACAAGATCTCAAGGCCATTTCAGCAACGGCATTTGACTCGTATCTTATTAACGACAGCAATTTCACATTGTACTTTACTTATCTTACTGCCGAAGGAAGTAACTGGCGGGTACGTAGCCATGGCACGGTGGAACCGAATACTAAAATTCTATATAGAGGAATTCGAGAAAAGCGTTTTAAATGAATTGGAAAGGGTGGCGGTGCAGTTCATCGCTTTCAAGGATAACAAAAGCTTTTTGTTCAAGCCTGCCGTATCGGTAGAACTACGTATAGATACAGTGAAGTTTTATAAACTGCATACTTTCCGTGAGAGTATTTTCTTTGAAGAACCGTCACTTATTTATGATATTGTGAGAGATGATGTTCCGGTGAAACAGGTTTTTGTTTCAGCGGAGGATATAAAGGATGCATTGCTACAGAAAAAGAACCGGAACCGCAAATGGCAAAACAACCACAACCCAAGAAGGTGAAGAGTGAAATTGTAGAGATTGATCTCCATGCTCACGAGTTGCTGGATACGACTGCCGGTATGAGCAACAGTGAGATATTGAATTATCAATTGGATGTTTTCCGCAAGACATTGGAAGAATACAAGAACAAGAAGGGACAGAAAATTGTCTTTATTCATGGTAAGGGAGATGGTGTGCTACGCAAATCTATCTTGCAGGAGTTGAAATATAAATATAAAAACTATGAAAGTCAGGATGCTTCGTTCCGTGAATATGGTTTCGGGGCTACGATGGTGATTATTCACTAAAAGTCTTTCATTCATACAGATTGTGATATGACAACATTGAAAGAATTTTTGAAGACGGATCGTTTCGCTACCTGTACGGGAGTGGAACTTCTTGAAATAAAGCCGGGTTATGCCCGTGCGCGTATGGAAGTGACTGATCGTCATCTGAACGGAGGAGGGGTATGCCAAGGGGGAGCTTTGTTTACATTGGCAGATTTGGCTTTTGCCGCTGTGGCGAACAGCCGTAAGAAGCTTACACTTTCCGTGAATGCCAATATCACTTTTCTCCGTCCCGCCAAACTGGGTTACGTGTATGCCGATGCTACTGAGGTGTTCAATCATCATCGCATTCCTTTTGTCGAGGTGAAGATAACAGATGAACAAGGAGAACTGATAGCTATATTTACTTCATCAGGCTATCGTAAAGAATCAGATTTGCCGGTAGATACGTTAGAGTGATTCACGAGAATAAAAAGCCTGTTACCGTTTTTCGGCAGCAGGCTTTTTAATGGTTATCGGTGAAGATAATGTTTCGTTATCCTATCCTTCTTTTACTTTAGCTTTTCCTATTCTTCCCGGTTCTACAAACAGATATTTGTAGCCTACACGAATACTTGCCAGATGCAGTGTTTTTAAATGTGCGCGGCGTACTAGCAGAGCGGTCATTTCATGAATACGCCCGTCAACATAGCCTATCATCTCACTTTCTGTTGTGTTTTCAGAGCCGTAAGTACCTGCTCCTTGAACAATCATAAAAGGTGATTCGGTGCCTGCTTTATCCATACCGATAGCAATAGCCACATAAATCCACATAGGACCATGAGCAACTACTTTACGTGCTGTGGCTGTGCGGCTTTCGCCTTTTGTCAGTGTCTTGTGGCAACAGCCTTCTATGGATTTGATTTTCTTTCCCAAATCATATACGGTTACTTTGTCATCGGCGGCATCCAAAGGTTGCTCGAATAAAATTGTGTCTTTTTTGTCCGGATAGCTGATGTGATAACATTCATATTCCGGTTGCATTCCTCTAGGTTCATCATCGCCCACGGAACCTGCTACAAGTTTAACTTCAAGAAAAGAGCCGTTCAGGGCGGTTTCATATACCGCATCCGTCAAAGCGGCGTTACTGGTTAATTCTAATTCTTTCATAAGTCAAGGTTTTTAATAAGTTTCTCTCATAACATTAGGTGGAACGAAAAGTTCGAAATAGTTTGATAAGGAACAAAAACGGGTGTTAATAGATGAAATAAGGAGATTGGTCGATAACTCTTGTCTCAATGATAATAAAGCTTTAATTTTACTTGTGGAAAAAGAAAAAGTTTGAGAATCAAGATTGAGTAGAAGAAAGGTGGGCGGATTATTAGTTTGTCTGGATAGAGGGATCGATATGGTTGTAGGAAGGATATGAAGAGGCAGTTTTATAAATACGTTAATAATAAGTTTGTTAGTAAATAAGGTCGGATGAGGCTTTGTCTATAAGGAAAACGCTCGTTGTGAAACGGGCGTTTTTGATTTTGTATCAGTATGTGTTTAAAAGTAAATCCTATAAAAGACGTTCTATTCTTCACGGAATAGAACGTCTTTTTATAGAATGGAATGAAGTTTACAAACGATAGTCGGCTAAATCATCTGCTTTTATTTTACGGATGAAATTGAAATGTTTTTCTATTTCAGCTTCTGCATAGTTTACATATATATGGGCTGACTTGGCGAACAATTCAGGTGCTTTTGTCGCATCTTGGATAAGAAGATGTGACATGATACATACGGCAGCCATTTCATAAAGACGGCGTGCAACGAAATCAAGCAACTCTTGATTCTGGGCCTCTTTTACTGCATTAGTGCATGCGTCAAATTTGTTGGCCATTTCTTTTACACGGTCCATCAGCGGTTGTATTTCTTCACTGCAAGGAATAGCCTCGTAATTACGCAAGGTTGCGATATAAGAACCGTTGGTTACATAACGGATAGCGGCTACAGTCTGCAACTGGGTTGTTCCTTCGTAAATGCTGGTGATGCGTGCGTCGCGATAGATGCGCTGGCAAGCATATTCCATCATGAAACCTGAACCACCGTGAATCTGGATACAATCGTATGCATTCTGGTTGGCATATTCAGAGTTCATACCTTTAGACAATGGGGTGAAGCTGTCTGCCAGTTTTGAATAAACCTTTTGTTCCTGACGCTCTTCGGGAGTCAGTTTTCGTTCGCGAGCAATATCGTCCAATGCTTTGTAAATATCCACATAGCGCGAAGTTTGATAAAGCAATGCACGGCCTGCATCCAGTTTGGCTTTCATGATAGACAGCATGTCATATACTGCTGGGAAATCGATGATGGCTTTTCCGAACTGCTTACGTTCTTTGGCGTATGCCAGTCCTTCGTTGTAAGCGGCTTGTGACAAACCTACTGACTGGGCGGCGATACCCAGACGCGCACCATTCATCAAGGCCATTACGTATTTAATCAAACCGAGCTTACGGTCACCGCAAAGTTCGGCTTTCGCGTTCTTGTAAACCAGTTCGCAGGTAGGAGAGCCGTGGATACCTAATTTATTTTCGATGCGGCGTACATCTACACCTCCTTCGTTTTGTCATAGATGAACATGGACAAACCACGTCCGTCTTTGGTTCCTTCTTCGCTACGTGCCAATACCAGATGAAGATTAGCGTCACCGTTAGTGATGAAACGTTTCACACCGTTCAGACGCCAGCAGTTGTTGGCTTCATCGAAAGTAGCTTTCAGCATTACTGACTGAAGGTCGGAACCGGCATCGGGTTCGGTCAAGTCCATAGACATGGTTTCACCCGCACAAATACGGGGAATGAAACGGCTGTGCTGGTCTTCGTTACCGAACTCATACAGCGTTTCGATACAGTCTTGCAAAGACCAGATGTTTCCGAATCCCGCATCGGCAGCGGCAACAATTTCCGCGCACATGGTGTACGGGGTGATGGGGAAGTTCAAGCCACCGAAACGACGAGGCATGGTCATACCGTTCAGTCCGGCTTTTACCATAGCGTCGAGGTTCTGCTTGGTTCCTGAAGCATATTCCACACGTCCGTTTCCACAGTGAGGACCTTCTTCGTCTACCCCTTCGGCATTGGGAGCGATAGTTTCACCTGTAATCTCACCTGTGATCTCCAGAATCTTATCGTAAGAGTCCATTGCATCGGCATAATCCTGCGGTGCATAGTCGAACTCGTCTTTATCTCTATAGTCGCGCTCTTTCAGTTGGCAGATGCGCTCCATCATCGGATTGTTCAAGTGATACTTGAGTTCCGGTATATCGGTATAAAAGTTTGCCATTACTTACTGTTCTTTTTATAATACTTAATCAATTTCGGAACGACTTCTTCCACAGTGCCGTTAATCACATAGTCGGCAATGGTGTTGATCGGAGCGTTCGGGTCACTGTTTACAGAGATGATAATACCTGCATCCTGCATACCTGCGATGTGCTGGATTTGTCCGGAGATACCGCAAGCGATATACAGTTTGGGACGGACGGTTACACCCGTCTGGCCAATCTGGCGGTCATGGTCTGCATAACCTGCATCGACAGCTGCACGGCTGGCACCCACTTCGGCGTGAAGTTCTTTGGCCAGTTCGAATAATTTGTCAAAACCTTCTTTAGATCCCATTCCATAACCTCCGGCAATCACGATAGGTGCGCCTTTCAGGTTATGTTTGGCTTTTTCTACATGGCGGTCGATGACTTTTACTACATAATCTGTTTCAGGAACAAACTTGGCAACGTCGTGGTTCACCACTTCTCCCTGGTAGTTTTCATCCAGAATCTCTTTCTTCATCACGCCTTCGCGAACGGTTGCCATCTGCGGACGGTGCTCGGGGTTGACAATGGTTGCAACGATGTTACCACCGAAGGCGGGACGAATCTGATACAACAGATTTTCGTAAGTGATGCCATTTTTCTTGTCTTCGTGGGTACCGATTTCCAACTGGGTACAGTCGGCAGTCAGTCCGCTAGTCAATGCGGAAGATACACGTGGTCCCAGATCGCGGCCGATAACGGTAGCGCCCATCAGACAGATTTGCGGTTTTTCTCTTTAAACAGATTCACCAAGATAGAAGTGTGGGGCAGTGAAGTATAAGGGAACAGACCCGGAGCATCGAATACATGAAGTTTGTCTACTCCGTAGGGCAATACTTGTTTTTCAATTCCTGCAAGGCCGGTTCCGGCAGCGATTGCCTCAAGCTGGCAGCCTAACTGATTAGCTAATTTACGGCCTTTGGTTAAAAGTTCGAGACTCACATCGGCCACTGTTGTGCCTTCAATCTCGCAATATACAAATACATTATTCATAATCGTTATCCTATTGTATGGTTAGCTAACAGTTCGACAATCAATCCTTCCACATCCTGGTCGCTTCCTGTCATGGTCTTGCTTTCTTTTGCCTGGAAGACGATGTTTTCAATCTTCTTCACTTTGGTGGGAGAGCCTGACAGACCGCACTGCTTGGTGTCTCCTTCTACATCGGCCACACTCCATTCAGTGATATTCAGGTAAGGGAATTTTTCATATAGTTCAGCGTAAGGCAGTTCAGAACCGTCTTTAGTGATGGCTGCTTTTTCCTGTGCGCCGAGAGCACGTTTGTATTTCTGTAACAATTTGGCATTGCGCGGACGGCAGGGAGCTGCACTTCCGTTCACTGTCAGTACAATAGGCAGAGGACCTTCCACTGTTTCTACCCCGCCGTCAATATGGCGTTTTACAGTGATGCGGCGGGCAGTTTCGTCCACATTCAGAATTTCTTCCGTATAAGTAATCTGGCTTAACCCCAGTTTTTCCGCTACCTGCGGACCTACCTGTGCGGTATCACCGTCGATAGCCTGACGGCCACCGATAATCAGATCACATTCGCCTATTTTGCGGATAGCCGTAGCGATGGCGTATGAAGTGGCCAACGTGTCAGCACCGGCAAAAGCACGGTCGGTCAATAAATATCCATTGTCTGCTCCTCTGTATAAACCTTCACGAATAATTTCGGCAGCGCGTCCGGGGCCCATGGTCAGGATAGTTACCGTAGAGCCGGGATGTGTGTCTTTCAGTCTGAGTGCCTGTTCCAAGGCGTTCAGGTCTTCCGGATTGAAGATAGCCGGAAGTGCCGCACGGTTGATAGTACCGTCAGCGTTCATGGCATCTTTCCCCACATTGCGTGTGTCGGGAACTTGTTTTGCCAGTACTACAATTTTTAAACTCATATACTTTAATATATTTGGTATTAGTAATATTCCGACGGCAAATTTACTTAAACAATTTGAGCGACAAAAGGATATGGGGAGAAAATATGCACAAAAAGGTGAGGTTTGAGCATGAATCGAGGAGGATACAAATGTTTTTATGATAATTCTATTGTAAAATAAAAGCGGAAATGTTTGTTTAAGTGGAAAGTTTTTATGTTCTTTATAAAAAAGTGATACAATGAAAACATTCACCTCCAAATGCAATCAAACTAAATGGCCTTCGTGGACTGTCTGTTTCTGATGATAGGGACAGACGGTATCTTTTTCATCATACATCTTTGAATCATCATGAGATATCCCTATTTTAAACTTAAAAAAATATATTATGAAAAGAACACTTAAAATGGCATTGATTGCCTCATTGGCAGTTGGTGGAAGTTATGTTTTGTATGGTTCTCAAAACAAAGAAGAATTGTCCGATTTAGCTTTGTCAAATGTGGAGGCCTTGACTTTAGGTACGAAGGATTGTATGTATCAACGTAATTCACGTTGTTATGAACTCGTTGTAGGTCCTCCGGGAAAACCTGTTATTATTGAGACAAGTAAGGAAGCAAATTGGGTAAATCGATATACCATTCCTGAGTAATTAGACATTTATGTAATACGGGACAAAATAAATAGGCATTAAGCATTTGTTTTGTCCCGTTTGAAGAGTATTAAAATTATGATTAAAATAAAATTGTATTATTCGATTGTTGCCATCCTTTTTTATTTCCTGTGTCAGTAACAAAGGAAATGACTTTTTATCTATTCCCACCAAACCGATCTATGGCTTTTATTATGATAAAGAAATTATCTCCAATGAGTTGGTTACATTCTCTTCTCTTGATTGTGGAATTCTTATGGTTCAACGTTGTAAATTTTCCGGTGAACCTATTTGTCAGATTCTAGAGGAACAGACAGGCGAAAGAGTGGGTAGCTTTGGAAGCAGTGGACAAGGGCCTGGAGAATTTGTAGCTGCTGAATTTATTGGAAAAACAGAGGGGGACGATACTTTATATTTTGTTAATTTTGCCTTCTACTGTCCTGTTGTATGCACGGGAGGAAAAGAGTGCTGATTCACCGATGGTGAACTGGTAGGCAAGTACGCATTGGAACACCAAAGCATGAGTGTGCTTCTTTCTCAATATACCCCTCGGTTGTACTTGTTAAATTGTGAATCGGAATGTAATGTTGAAATATTTGAGATGGATGATATCCTGAAAGCAAAATTATGAAAATCCTGCTTTATGTGTTGTTGGCTTTTGGGGTATTTTGTTTCTTCTCGTGTAAAAGGATAGAAAAGGAGCAGTTGACTTTTTTGATGAAAGAATGGACTCGAAAAGAAATTCTCTTTCATGATAGAGCTGTTTTATGCTGGGAGACAATATACACCATTCATTGGATTCACGACATTGGGGATTGGTGCCTGATGATTTCATTGTGGGTGTAGTACAATGGATTTGGTATTCAAAAGATGAAGAGCAAAATTCAATTCGTTGGAATCGAATCGGTAGAGTAGATTGAAATAAGAGATGCGAAAGGTTATAGTTCTATGCTTGTTCGGATAAAAACGTATAAATGATGCGTTGTGATATATGTTGTATGAAAAGTTTTTGTTAATATTGTCATCATTATGAGTTTGTTTTTGTTGTATGATGAAATAATAACTGAAGAATTATGAAGAAAGTATTGTTTTTATTCGTCTTTTTGCTTCTGAGTGTAGGAGCTATGGCGCAAAAGGTAATTTACGATGAAACCAACCAGACCGGAGTGCGTACAGTGGTATGCGAGGGTATGAATCTGGGTGTTTCCAATAATATGGACGTATATGTGGCACTCGCTGGATTTCAGTATAAAAGTACCATACGTTATTCGCTGGCTGTTACTATCGGGTCGGGGCATGAGGTGGAAATTCTTAATGACAGTAAGTGTGTCCTGACGTTGGATAATGGAAAGACATTAGAGCTGCCTACGGTAGCAGGCGGCGCTTCCGTATTGCAGCATGTAGATGTGGAGATGAGTGATGTGTATCAAAGTTTCCGCCGTTTTGCCTATTATAATATAAAGGCTAAAGAATTGAAGAAAATCAGCAAAAACGGTATTGTACAAATGGATATACAGTTATCTCCCGAAAACTATTCCATTGCATTTAATCAGGATGTCTTGGGAAGTATGCTGACTGGTTCTATGTCATTAATAAATAATATGTTTGGTAAATAACTTCTCTTTTCATATTTTATGGTTCAGCCTTTTCTTCTCAGAAGGAGAGGCTGTTTTGTTTTTGAAAGTCAAAGGGTTAAACAAAACGTTGCTTCATGTGTTTTCCTAATGTTTTTTAATGTGATAAACTTATGAGGAAAATACGTAGATGGGGAGCATGGCTCCTTTTAATCATTCCTTTGGCACTGAATGCCCAGCAGCGGACCGAAAAATTATTGAATGTACCCTTGCCGGAACATTGGCAAGAAGAGGATGCGATGTTTCAACAACAGCTTCCGGTGGATGACCATTGGTGGACTGTATTTCAGGATGCCACACTGGATTCATTGATTCATGTGGCTGTCAGGCAGAATCCGTCTGTCCTTACTGCCTTGAATCGTATAGATATGGCGAAAAGCGAATCTGAGGATAGCCAGAGGAGGCTATTATCCGGCTTTGTCATTGGATGCCAGGTGGAACCGCCAACAGACTAGTGGTAATACCGGTACGGGACAGCCTCAATCCAGAGTGGGGTATTATGATGCAACGGTTAATATGAGCTGGCAGGTGGATGTGTTCGGTTCCATCCGCCAACGGGTGAAAGCGCAGAAAGAAAATTTTGCGGCAAGTCGTGAAGAGTACAATGCGACGATGGTAAGTCTTTGTGCAGAAGTGGCGTCAGCCTATTTTAATTTGCGTGAGGCCCAACAGGAACTCAGTGTGTTACAGCGCAATGCTTTATCTCAAAAGGCGGTAGTGGATATAACTGAAGTGCGTTATAATACCGGATTGGCTTCCAAACTGGATGTGGCTCAGGCTAAATCGGTTTATTATAGTACATTGGCTTCTATTCCTGCTACAGAATCCGGTATTATTCAATATATGAATGCGTTGGCTGTATTGCTCGGGCTTTATCCTCAGGATGTGACGGCTGCACTGGAAACGGGAAAACCGTTACCCGATTATATAGAGCCGGTAGGGGTTGGTCTTCCCGGACAATTACTTTTACGACGTCCCGATGTACGGGTTGCCGAACGTCAAGTCAATGCACAAGCAGCCCTGTTGGGAGCTTCTAAGACCGATTGGCTTCCCTCATTTTTTCTGAACGGTTCCTTCGGCTATGCTTCACATGATATGAAAGACTTTACTAAACGTAGCAGTATGACATGGAGCATCGCTCCCTCTATGAGCTGGACGATTTTTAATGGTGGCCAGCGTGCGAATAATGTACGCTTGCAGCGTGCACAACTGGATGAGACAATCAATCAGTTCAATACTACGGTTCTTACAGCAGTGCAGGAGGTGGATAATGCCATGAGTAGTTATAAGAATTCCATTAAACAGATTGTGGCATGTCGTGAGATGCTGAATCAGGGGAAAGAGGCATTTAAACTTTCATTGGACTTATACAAACAGGGGCTGAGCCCTTTCCAAAATGTGTTGGATGCACAGCGTTCGTTACTGTCATACGAGAATTCATTGGTGCAGGCACAGGGATATTCATTGCTTTGTCTGATTCAGATGTATCAGGCATTGGGTGGAGGCTGGTAGACTGTGACGGAAAAGTTGTTGAACTATAGAAATAATAAAAAACCTAACCCAAGATATGAAAAGAATAATGATAACTTTCGCATGGACGGTATGTGTGCTCACCGCCTGCGATAAAAATAAACCTTCTCAGACAGGAATGCAGGCATTGCCTATAGATGTAGCGAAACCTTTGGTGGAAAATGTGACGCTGACCAAAGATTATCCCGGTTATTTGGAAGCGGAATCCACTGTAGATTTGGTGGGACGAGTAAATGGAATTTTACAATCCAAGAATTTTGCACCTGGTTCCCGGGTACGTCAGGGACAGGTATTGTTTGTTATAGAACCGACACTTTATGAAAATTCAGTGAAACAAGCGGAAGCTGAATTAAAAACGGCTAAAGCCAATCTTGAATATGCTGTCAGTAGTTATCAACGTATGAAAGAAGCGATAAAAAGTGATGCGGTGAGCCGTATACAATATTTGCAGGCAGAAAGCCATGTCGTTGCTTGTGAGGCTGCCGTAAGTAATGCTGAAGCAGCTTTGAAAACTGCGCGTACCAACTTGAGTTATTGCTATGTCAAGGCTCCTTGTGATGGAGTGGTTGATGTATCAGCTTATTCTGTCGGAGCATACATCGGTGGTGCTTTGCAACCGGTTAAATTGGCTACTGTTTATAAGGATAACCGTATGTATTCCTATTTTAATATTGCAGATAACCAATATCTGACATATGAGCTGACCCAGGAGGCTGCCAGCAAGATTCCTGCAGAAACTCATTTTGTAACCTTGCGCTTGGGGACTGACGGGGCACAGGCATGGAAAGCGAAAACTAGATTATCTTTTCTCCCAATGTGACATTAACTACAGGTACTCTCCGTTTGCG
>ENA-OQOA01000858-OQOA01000858.1-human-gut-metagenome-genome-assembly--contig:-NODE-858-length-10997-cov-3.964581_pt1 | contig 10997 bp, 13 predicted proteins | sample MGYA00242633_ERZ504888 | MGnify/ENA primary metagenome ERZ504888 (study PRJEB26092, sample SAMD00036372) | human gut metagenome | host: Homo sapiens | study: EMG produced TPA metagenomics assembly of... | reverse complement strand
GTTTCATGAAAACCTCCTAACGGCGTCTGCGTCTAAACCATACAATGAATCCGCCAATAATCAGACCAACTGGAATTACAAAGACTACAAGGATACTGAATGGTCCAGGATGAGCAATCGTATTATAGCTGACTTCCAGACTTTTTGGAGAGATAGAAACATTATCGGCATTATTTAAACATGCGGTAACAGAGTTTGTAAATAATGTCAGGTTTTCTAAGGATGAGAAAGAACTTGTGATCTGCTCATCGATCAGCATATTACTTCCGTAAACAGTCAGGCGACTTTCTTTTGTAACTTCCTTTCCTTTGCTGTTTTTGACTTTGACAGATTCTGTGGAAGTTGCACCAAGGACATAAGTTCCCTGTGTTTGTTTCTTCTCAGTGACAGCATATCCGTTGCTGGATGTTGTCATAAATGCATCGGTAGAAATAGAATCTCTAACTGGAGTACTCTGCGTCATACCTTTCGAATTGATCATCATAACAGAGTTTGATGAAATTCCAGAAGCCATATCACCGCTTACAGAAAGATTTGGAATCAAGTAATAATAATTTCCTTGATATGAACGTTCTGTATCTGCAATATATCCGCTTTGAACAGTTAAACCGTAGTCTTTTAACAGACCATATAAGTTTTTCATACTCTTATTTGTCTGGGCAAGTAAAGTAACAATTTTTCCACCTTTCTTCAGGTAAGAAGATAATAGTTTTACTTCATCTTTTGTAAAATCGCTTGTAGCCCCATCGATGATCAGCAGATCACAATCATCAGGAATGGATGTTGCAGTCATTAAAAGCAGATCACTTGTGGAAATTCTTGATTTTGTAAGAAGACTTGTGACCTCGGAAGATAAGGATGATTCTCCATGGCCAGAAGTATAATAAGCTTTATATTCTTTGTCACTTGTTACATAATTTAAAGCACTTGTAAGCTGCCCATCACCATCAAATGATGAAGCAGAAGAGGAAGTACTGTAGTAAGAAGCTGAGGAAACTAATATATCATCAAACGAAACAGTTGTTGTACGGTTGGTTTTCTTACAAGAGATGACGATATTGTTTTCTTCGGTTCCGTATTTTGTCAATGCAGATGGATGAAGCACAGGATCAATCCATTTGACATGAAGCTTGCTTGATAAAGAAGCATATTTATTGATGAAAGTTTTGATCCTTTTATCAGTACTGTCCTTTTCTGCAAGAACATAAAAAGTGACGTCATCATCCACTTTTTTGATGATCTTTTCACTTTTTGATGAGATTTCATAAATATTGGTACTACTGATATCAAACTGTCGCTTATTTTCAGGGATCAGATTGACGATCATATTAAAAATGATAACGATCGCGATCACGATGGATGTCATAGTAAGAGTATAAGATCCACGTTTCGAATCATTGCTTTGAAATAATTTTTTGATTTTATCCACGATAACTTCCTCCTAACTCCAACGTCTTTTTTCAAATGTCTGTACTGTTAAGAACACCAGAAGAATGATCAATGACAGATAAGTCAGAAGTCCTCCGAGATCAAAAATGTAATTCTGAGAAAAATTATAAAAAATATCAGTTAATACAAGGTGTCCTAATAAAGTAGAAAACAGACTTTCAAGCAATGTTTTCTTCACAAAATAAACAACGATACCAGCGATACATCCAATGCCAGTGACAATGCCAGCGATCATCTGATTTTTTGTGATATGGTAGATCAGAAGACCAATCAGAGCAAATATAATGATCCAGATGACCAGATTACTGATCGCACTGGAAGGAAAATACTGCAGCAGATTGTCCAACAGATAAAAGAAAACATGCTGCACAAGTAGTGATCGCTGCGATCACAGGACTTTCTGTCAAAGATGATAAAAACATTCCGATTGCAATAAATACACATCCAAGCAGGAAAAAGACCAGAATGGATGAATAATCAACAAGAAAATGGGCAGTTCCTTGAAGTTTGATGATCAGTGGGAAAATACAGTAGATCACACATGGAATTGCAAATACAGTCACCATTGCAAGATATTTTCCTAATACGATCTCAACAAGTGAAACAGGAGAAGTTAATAATAACTGGTCAGTTTTATTCTTTCGGTCTTCTGCAAAAGATTTCATAGATAAAACAGGCACAGAAATCAATAACATGAAAATAACGCCCGCCAGAGAGTAGGCAAAAAATGGATAACCACTATAAAGGTTATAAAACCATAAAATATACACCTCCAATGATCGTTAAGAATGCTGCAAATACGCATCCGATCATAGAGTTAAAATAGGAACGGACTTCCCTTTTATAGATAGCAAGCATTATTTGTCACCTCCATTACATCTCCGGTTAATTCTAGGAAAATATCTTCAAGAGTAGCCTTGTTTACAAACATCTGTGTCACAGGCATTTTTTTCTGTGCAAATTTAAGAGAAAGATCAGCACAGATTTCCTGTGAATCTTTGTTTGTATTGATCTGGATATGGCAGCTATCTTTACTTACATCAAGCCAGTTGACATCATTAATATCAGAAAAATCAGAAAGAACCTGTTTTACGGAAGTTTCATTCGCTAGGATCGTAAGCTCAATGGTTTCTTTTCCGTGTGTTAATTCTTCTAATTCATCAGGGCTTCCCTCAGCGATCAATTTTCCTTTGGAAATGATCAGGATATCGTCACAGATTTCCTGAACTTCAGCAAGAATATGAGAACTTAAGATCACCGTATGGTCCTTAGCAAGTGTACGGATCAGTTCACGGATTTCGATAATCTGCTTTGGATCGAGACCAACGGTCGGTTCATCCAAGATGATAATATCCGGGAAATCAAGAATTGCAGCGGCAAGACCTGTTCTCTGGCGATAACCTTTGGAAAGGTTTTTGATCAATCGGTCTTTCATATCAACAAGTTTGATCAGTTCCATAACTTTTATAACCTGTGCATTGCGGTCAGCTTTCGGAATTTTTTTTAATTCAGCAGCAAAATACAGATATTCAGATACTGTCATATCAAGATATAAAGGTGGGATCTCTGGAAGATATCCGATACATTTTTTTGCTTTCTCAGGTTCTTCCAGAATATTGTGACCATTGATGATAACCTCTCCACTCGACGCACCGATATATCCAGTCATAATATTCATAGTTGTAGATTTACCGGCTCCATTTGGACCCAAAAATCCATAGATTCGCCCTTTTTCAATGGTAAATGACAGATTATCTACGGCGAGATGTGTGCCATATTTTTTGGTAAGATGTTTTACTTCTATCAAAATATTGTCCTCCTTTTTGCGATAACTCTCATCATTATATGAAGAAAAACAAATCAAACTGTGATAAAAGTCTGAACAGTTTGTGTTAAAAATGTGGTAATTTTGTGAAGTGTTTTATGGAGTATATAGTATACAGAATAATATGAAAATGTTTCATAAAAGATGCATAGAATGGCAAGGATAGGCTTGCATAATCACGTATAGTTTCGTATAATATAAAAGTAAATTTACAAGAAAACTTGACAGAAGACAGTTGAAGAATGTATACTTTGAGAATCAAACTAATTAGAGTGTGAAGGAGAATCATTATGTTAGAGAAGATGAAAGAGATCATTGCAGATCAGTTAGGTGTAAGCGAAGATGAAGTTACTTTAGAAGCATCTTTTAAAGAAGATCTGGATGCTGATTCATTAGATTTATTTGAATTAGTTATGGCATTAGAAGAAGAATATGATGTTGAGATTCCATCTGATGACCTTGCAGAATTAAACACAGTTGGTGATGTTATCAACTACTTAAAAGACAAAGGTGTAGAAGACTAAAGAAATTGTAAGATTGGCTTATAACATTCCTGTTATAAGTCAATTTTTTGAAGAAAATATTTTGAACATCAAACTAATTATAGATTATTTTATAGATCAACGAGGTAAAGATAATGGGTAAGATCGTGTTTATGTTTCCGGGACAGGGAGCGCAATATGTTGGAATGGGAAAGGATTTTTATGATTCTTTTGCATGCAGCAAGGAGATTTTCGACAAGGCGAATGAAGTTCTGGATATTGATGTAAAGAAACTTTGTTTTGAAGAGAATGAAGATATCAATATTACAGAGTATACACAGGCAGCGATGGTAACTGCAAGTGTTGCAATCTTAAAGAAGATTGAAGAAATGGGATTAAAGCCTGATCTGACAGCGGGATTAAGTCTTGGAGAATACTGTGCACTTGTAGCATCTGATGTGATGAGCTTTGAAGATGCAGTGAAAGTCGTAAGGCAGAGAGGAATTCTTATGCAGGATACTGTTCCAGCAGGAGAGGGTGCGATGTCAGCGGTTCTTGGAATGAAGAAAGAAGCGATCGAAGCAGTTTTACCAGACGTTGAAGGAATCGTTACGATCGCAAACTATAACTGTCCTGGACAGATTGTTATTTCAGGAGAATCAAAAGCGGTTGCAGAAGCTGGAGAAGCGTTGAAAGAAGCAGGAGCTAAGAGAGTTCTGCCACTGAAGGTCAGTGGACCATTTCATTCTCCAATGTTAAAACCAGCTGGAGAGAAATTGCTTGATGTATTAGCAGATGTTGAAGTGGATGATCCAACAGTTCCATACGTATCCAATACAACAGCAGAATTTATCACAAGTAAAGATGAAGTTAAGGAATTGCTTGGAAGACAGGTTTATTCTTCTGTATGCTGGGAACAATCTATTGAGAAGATGATCGCTGATGGTGCAGATACATTTGTAGAGATCGGACCAGGAAGAACATTATGTGGATTTATGCGCAAGATCGATCGTAATGTCAAAGCGATCAATATTGCGAAAGTAGAAGATTTAGAGAAATTAAAGGAGATCATGTAATCATGTTAAGTGGAAAAGTTGCAATCGTAACAGGTGCAAGCCGCGGGATCGGAAGAGAAACGGCACTGACTCTTGCAGGATATGGAGCAACTGTGATCGTAAATTACTGTGGTTCCAAAGATAAAGCGGAGGCAGTTGTAGAAGAAATCACAGTAGCTGGGGGAACAGCAAAAGCATATCAGGGAGATGTATCCGATTTTGATGTGGCGAAAGAGATGATCACTTCTGTAAAGAAAGAATTTGGGTCTATTGATATTCTGGTGAATAACGCCGGAATCACAAAAGATAACCTGATCATGAAGATGAGTGAAGAAGAATTTGATAAAGTCATTGAAGTAAACTTAAAAGGTGCATTTAACTGCATGAAACATGTTTCAAGAATCATGTTAAAACAGAGATCTGGACATATCATTAATATGTCTTCTGTATCTGGAGTTATGGGTAATGCAGGACAGGTCAATTACTGTGCATCAAAAGCAGGAATCATTGGTATGACAAAATCTCTGGCAAGAGAATTAGGTTCCAGAGGAATCACGGTCAATGCGATCGCTCCAGGATTTATTGAGACAGAGATGACGGATGTACTGTCAGAAGATGTGAAAGAGAATTTATTAGGAAGCATTCCATTAAAGAGAATGGGACAGACAAAAGATATTGCAGAGACAGTTGCTTTCTTAGCATCTGACAAGGCAGCATATATTACAGGTCAGACGATCAGTGTTGACGGTGGAATGGGAATGTAAAGGAGATTTTATATGAAGAGCATGAAACGTGTCGTTGTAACTGGTATGGGTGCGATCACACCGATCGGAAACAGCGTGGAAGAATTTTGGAATGGAATCAAAGAGCAGAAGATCGGATTTGCACCGATTACATATTTTGATGCAACAGAATACAAAGCTCATCTGGCTGCAGAAGTCAAAGGTTTCAACGCCAAAGATTATATGTCACCAAAAGCAGCAAGACGTATGGAATTATTTTCACAGTATGCTGTAGCTGCAACAAAAGAAGCAATCGAAGATGCGGGACTTGATCTTGAGAAAGAAGATACAACAAGAATTGGTGTATCTGTTGGATGTGGAGTTGGAAGCCTTCAGATGATCGAAACAACAACAAGAACATTAGATAAAAAGGGTCCGAACAGAGTGAAACCATTAGCAGTTCCAATGATGATCTCTAACATGGCTGCAGGAAATGTTTCTATTGCATTTGGCCTTCGCGGAAAGAGTATCAACGTTGTTACAGCATGTGCGACAGGAACGCAGTCTATTGGTGAAGCATATAGATCCATTCAGGTTGGAGAAGCTGATGTGATGGTAGCTGGTGGAACAGAAGCTGCAGTATCAGAAGTTGCAGTTGGTGGATTTGCAGCGTTAACAGCTTTAAGTGGATCTGATGATCCGAAGAGAGCATCCATTCCATTTGACAAAGAGAGAGATGGATTTGTCATTGGAGAAGGATCAGGAATCGTTGTTTTAGAAAGCCTTGAACATGCACAGGCAAGAGGAGCAGATATTTTAGCAGAAGTTGTCGGATATGGTGCAACAAGTGATGCATTCCATATCACATCCCCATGTGAAGATGGAGAAGGTGCAGCAAGAGCTATGGTATTTGCAATGGATGAAGCAGGAATCACACCAGATAAAGTTGATTATATCAATGCACATGGAACAAGTACTCATGCAAATGACTTATTTGAGACAAAAGCAATCAAGAAAGCATTAGGAGAACATGCATATGATGTGAAGATCAGCTCTACAAAATCTATGATCGGTCATGGACTTGGAGCAGCTGGTGCGATTGAATTTATCACATGTGTTAAATCAATTGAAGAAGATTATATTCACCCAACCGTAGGATTAAAGGTTCCAGATGAAGAATGTGATCTTGATTATACATTAGAACCAGTAACAGATCGCAAGGTAAATTACGTTATGAGCAATTCTCTTGGATTTGGAGGACATAACGCAACACTTCTTGTGAAGAAATTTGAGGATTAATTTAGAAGGAGACTGACATGGAAGTTAAAGAAATGAAAGAATTGATCGCTGCAGTATCTTCTGCAAATGTCGATGAATTTGAATATAATAACGAAGAATTTTCAATCAGAATCGCTAAGAAAAAGGCAAAGATCGCAACAGTTGATGCATCTGTTGCAGGAGTACCAGTACAGAGTGCCGCGATCATGCCAGAACAGAATGAGGAACAGCCAGAAGAGCTTCTCTATGGAGATGAGATCAAAGCCCCACTTGTTGGTACATTTTATGTAGCACCATCAGAAGGAGCTGAGCCATTTGTATCTGTCGGTGACAAAGTCAAAAAAGGACAGGTAATCGGAATCGTTGAAGCAATGAAACTGATGAATGAAGTGGAAAAGTGAATACGATGGAACAGTTGCAGCTATTTTAGTTGAGAATGGTGAGATGGTTGAATATGGACAGCCATTAATGGTCATTCAGTAAGAAAGGCAGAATATTTATTATGGTAATGGATATTAAAGATATTATGAATACGATCCCTCACAGAAGTCCATTTTTATTAGTGGACCGTATTGAGGAGATGGAAGAAGGAAAACGTATCGTTGGTAAAAAAATGTGTGACATATAATGAACCATTTTTTGCAGGACATTTTCCACAGGAACCAGTGATGCCTGGGGTACTGATCATTGAAGCATTAGCACAGACTGGAGCTGTATGTGCACTTTCTGCAGATGAGTACAAAGGAAAGATTGCATTCTTAGGTGGAGTCAACAAAGCAAAATTCAGAGGAAAGGTTGTTCCAGGAGATGTGCTGACATTAGAAGTTGAGATGATCAAAGTCAAAGGACCAGTCGGTGTTGCACAGGGAACAGCAACTGTAGATGGTAAGAAAGTGGCATCTGCAGAGATTACATTTATGATTGGATAAGAGAGGGTTTCTTAAATGTTTAAGAAGATTTTAATTGCAAACAGAGGAGAGATCGCAGTGCGTATCATCCGTGCGTGCCGTGAGATGGATATCATGTCCGTAGCAATCTGTTCTGAAGCAGATAAAGATGCACTCCATGCCCAGCTGGCAGACCAGACGATCTGTATCGGACCAGCACCTGCCAAAGACAGTTATCTTGACATGGAACGTGTACTTGGGGCTGCAATGGCAGTCGGAGCGGATGCAATTCATCCGGGATTCGGATTTTTGTCTGAGAATAGCAAATTTGTAAGAATGTGTGAAAAATGCAATATCACATTTATTGGACCATCCGCAGAAATCATTGACCGCATGGGTAACAAATCTGCAGCAAGAAAGACAATGATGGATGCTGGAGTTCCAGTAGTTCCTGGTACAAAAGATGCCGTTTATGAGGCAGAAGCAGGGCAGAAGATCGCAGATGACATGGGATACCCAGTTATGATCAAAGCTTCCGCAGGAGGTGGTGGAAAGGGAATGCGTGTCTGCTATGACTCTGAAGACTTCGTACATACTTTTGAGACAGCGAAGTTAGAGGCAGAGAATGCATTTGGCGACGGAACGATGTATATTGAAAAATATATCGAAGATCCACGCCATATCGAATTCCAGATTCTTGCTGATAAATACGGAAATACGATTCATCTTGGAGAAAGAGATTGTTCTATTCAGAGAAGACATCAGAAACTGATCGAAGAATCACCATCCCCTGCGATCAGTGACGAACAGCGAAAGAAGATGGGTGAGATCGCAGTCAAAGCAGCAAAAGCAGCAGAATACTACAGTGCAGGAACGATTGAATTCTTACGTGACAAACATGGAGATTTCTATTTTATTGAGATGAACACAAGAATTCAGGTAGAGCATCCAGTGACTGAATGGGTTACAGGAATCGATCTGATCCGTGAACAGATCCGTATCGCCGCAGGAAAACATCTGACTTATACACAGGAAGATGTACATGTTCATGGACATGCAATCGAAGTGAGAATCAATGCGGAAGACACAGAACATGACTTCCGTCCAAGTCCAGGAACTGTAACAAATGTACATTTTCCAGGAGGAAAAGGAGTGAGAATTGATTCTGCATTATTCGCAGGATATCAGATTCCACCATACTATGATTCTATGATCGCAAAACTGATCGTATATGATAAAAATCGTAAGTTGGCACTTCGCAAACTCCGTAATGCATTGGGAGAACTTGTATTAGAAGGCGTGAAGACAAACATTGACTATCAGTATGAGATCATCAATGATGAAGATTTTATCGAAGGCAATGTTGATACAGGATTTATTGAACGTTTTCAGAAGAAACATCAGTCTGAAAATGAAGCTGAATAAAGAAAGTTAAGGTGAGTATCATGTCATTAAAAGATATGTTTAAGAAAAGGACATTATCACCTCAGGAGATCAAACAGGCAGAGCGTGTACGAAAAGCAAAGGACACGCTCCTTGAATTTCAGGCACCAGAAGGATTATTCCAGAAGTGTAACTGTTGCGGAAAGCCTGTATACAATGAGGATTTGATCGAAAATGATTATGTATGTCCAGTCTGTGGCAATTACTTTAGAATCCGTCCAAAGACAAGAATTGCCATGGTATTAGATAAAGATACTTTTGAAGAATGGGATGCAAAGATGGATACAAGCGATCCACTGAACTTCCCAGGATATAAGAATAAATTGGAACGCCAGCGCTCCGTAACGAATCTTGATGAAGCGGTCATCACAGGAAAAGGAAAGATTCTTGGAAAAGATGTTGTGATCGCAGTCATGGGAGCAGATTTCATGATGGGAAGCATGGGAGAAGTTGTTGGTGAGAAGATCACACGAGCAGTTGAACGTGCAACACAGATGAGATTACCGATCATCATTTTCACATGCTCTGGTGGAGCTAGAATGCAGGAAGGAATCGTATCTCTGATGCAGATGGCAAAAACATCCGCAGCATTGAAACGCCATGATGAAGCAGGATTATTATATATCACAGTATTAACAGATCCTACAACTGGAGGTGTTACAGCAAGTTTTGCAATGCTTGGAGATGTTATCTTAGCAGAACCAGGAGCATTGATCGGATTTGCGGGACCGAGAGTTATTGAACAGACGATCGGGCAGAAGTTACCAGAAGGATTTCAGAGAGCAGAATTTTGTTAGAACATGGATTTGTAGATAAGATCGTAGAGCGCAAAAATTAAGAAAAGTGCTGGTAACGATCATAAGGAGTTGTGAATATGAGCAGTAATTATACACCATGGGAGAGAGTGCAGATCTCAAGATCCGCAGAACGCCCAACAAGTCTTGATTATATTTCTACGATTTTTGAACGATATATGTCCTTACACGGAGACCGTTATTTTGGAGATGACAAAGCGATCGTTGGTGGATTAGCCTCTATTGGAGGAAGACCAGTGACAGTCATCGGACAGCAAAAAGGACGCTCAACCAAAGAAAATATCAAACGAAATTTTGGAATGCCATCACCAGAAGGATACAGAAAATCCCTAAGACTGATGAAACAGGCAGAGAAATTTCATCGTCCGATCATTCTCTTTGTAGACACACCAGGAGCATTCTGTGGATTAGAGGCAGAAGAAGGCGGAGTCGGAGAGGCAATCGCAAGAAACTTATTCGAGATGTCAAACATCAAAGTACCGATTCTTTCTATCATGATCGGAGAAGGAGGAAGTGGTGGAGCCTTGGCTATGGCTGTTGGAAATGAAGTGTGGAGTATGGAAAATTCTACATATTCTGTACTATCTCCAGAAGGATTTGCAGCGATTCTCTGGAAAGATGGAAACAGGGCTTCCGAAGCTGCCAAAGTTATGAAGATCACAGCGAACGACCTAAAAGAATTAGGCGTGATCGAGCAGGTGATCGAAGAGCCAGAACCTGCAAGTATTGATAATATTTTGGATATTTCTGAGCAGATGAAAGAAATGATCCTTGGATTTATTGAGAAATATGATAAGATGACACCGGAAGAACTGGTGGAACAGAGATATCAGAGATTTCGAAAATTTTGATTTGTAGGTAGGCTTACGTGTATGTGACAGAAATAAAAGAAAAACAAATATTTAAAAGAATCAGGTGGCAACTCCGCATTTTTGAGAGCGTTTTTTACAAATCGCTGATCCGTGCCTGTTCCTTTGGAAACTGATATGTAATGACCTTTGTCAATAGTAAATTAACAGAAATCACAACAAATTTTTATTT
>ENA-OQOA01000857-OQOA01000857.1-human-gut-metagenome-genome-assembly--contig:-NODE-857-length-11000-cov-3.239308_pt1 | contig 11000 bp, 18 predicted proteins | sample MGYA00242633_ERZ504888 | MGnify/ENA primary metagenome ERZ504888 (study PRJEB26092, sample SAMD00036372) | human gut metagenome | host: Homo sapiens | study: EMG produced TPA metagenomics assembly of... | reverse complement strand
TTCATGTTGTTACCTCCATAAAAATAAAAATTATATAGTTTCTGGCAAATAAAAAATCACCAGATTTTACAGATTATATACTGTTATATAATCTCTAAAAACCAGTGACTATACATTAAATAATCCAGATATGAACTGATTATATCTCCCGCATTTTGAATTGTCAAGCAAAAAAGACTGCACATCAGTAAAAAAGGCTTTATAAAAGAAGAAGTTTCGTGTATTATGTATATCAGAAAGTTATTGTCAAACGACAACGAAGGGAGAGAATTGCATGGGTATTCTGATTCAGGGAGGACGTATCGTAGATGCGGCTACTGACACTGATAAAAAAGGCGATATTTATCTGGAAGATGGCGTGATCACCGAGATCGGTGAGAAACTTAAAATAAAAGATAAAAGCGACAAAGTAATAGATGCGAAGGGATGTCTGGTAATGCCGGGACTGATCGATCTTCACGTTCATTTCAGAGATCCGGGACAGACACAGAAAGAGGATATAGAGACAGGTTCCCGGGCTGCTGCAAGAGGTGGTGTGACAACGGTTGTTGCAATGCCGAATACAACACCGGTAATTGACAGTCCGGATCGTGTAAATTATGTGCATAATAAGGCAAAACAGCTTGCCGGCATTCATGTGCTCCAGGCAGGTGCCATTACGCAGGGGGAGAAGGGACAGGAACTTTCTGATATCGAAGGAATGGTAAAAGCGGGAATCCCGGCATTATCTGAAGACGGCAAATCTGTTATGAATACCAGACTTTGCAAAGAAGCTATGGAAGTGGCAGAGAAATTCAATGTTCCGATTTTTGCTCACTGTGAGGATATTGATCTGCGCGGTGATGGATGTATGAATGAGGATGAGAATGCGCGGAGACTTGGTCTGCCAGGTATCTGCAATGCAGTTGAGGATGTGATCGCAGCGAGAGATATTCTTCTTGCCAGAGAGACAGGGGCAAGACTGCATCTGTGCCATTGTTCCACAGAAGGTGTTGCGAAGATGATGGAGATTGTGAAGGAAGAGGGATTGGACAATATCACAGCAGAGGTTTGCCCGCATCATTTTATCCTCACTTCCGATGATATTAAATGTGATGATCCAAACTATAAGATGAACCCTCCTCTTCGTACGAAGAAAGATGTAGATGCACTGATCCGAGGACTGAAGGATGGTTCCTTTAAAGTGATCAGTACAGATCATGCACCTCATGCAGTGCCGGAGAAGACAGGCTCTATCCGGAATGCGGCTTTTGGCATTGTGGGAATTGAGACAAGCTTTGCATTGTCTTATACTGCACTTGTAGAAACTGGAATTCTTACAATCTCACAGCTTATTGAGAAAATGAGCTGGAACCCAGCACAGATTCTGGGAAGTGACAGAGGTACACTTCAGAAGGGACATCCGGCAGACATTGTCATTGCAGACATTGATCACGAATATAAAATAGATAAAAATGAATTTGCTTCCAAAGGACGCAACACACCATTTGACGGATGGAAAGTAAAGGGAAAAATTCTCTATACAATCTGTGATGGAAAAGTTGTATACCAGAATGCATAAAAATACCATATCAATATTCAGGAGGAAAGACTCATGATCAACAAACTTATTGAAAACATTAAAAAAACAAACGCTCCTATCGTAGTAGGACTGGATCCGATGCTCAACTATATCCCGCAGCATATTCAGAAGAAAGCTTTTTCTGAACTGGGGGAAACATTAGAGGGAGCAGCAGAAGCTATCTGGCAGTATAATAAAGGAATCGTTGATGCGATCAGCGATCTGATCCCTGCAGTGAAACCACAGATCGCAATGTATGAGCAGTTTGGTATTCCGGGCTTAATGGCATATAAGAACACCATTGATTATTGCAAAGAAAAAGGTCTGGTAGTTATTGGAGATATCAAACGAGGTGACATTGGTTCCACATCTGCTGCATATGCGGTCGGACATCTGGGTAAAGTTCAGGTGGGAAGTAACAGGATCGCAGGTTTTGACGAAGATTTTGCGACAATCAATCCATATATGGGATCTGACAGTGTCAACCCGTTTATCGATGTATGTAAAGAAGAGAACAAAGGGCTTTTTGTACTCGTAAAAACATCCAATCCGTCCAGCGGAGAGTTTCAGGACAGAATCATTGACGGACGTCCGCTTTATGAGTGGGTTGGAGAGAAGGTTGCCCAGTGGGGAGAATCACATATGGGAAATGAATACAGCTATGTAGGTGCTGTAGTAGGTGCAACCTATCCGGAAATGGGAAAAACTCTCCGTAAGATCATGCCGAAAACCTTCATCCTGGTACCGGGATATGGTGCACAGGGCGGAAAAGGTGCCGATCTTGTTCATTTCTTTAATGAAGACGGACTTGGTGCGATCGTCAACTCTTCCAGAGGAATCATTGCAGCTTACAAACAGGAAAAATATGCTTCCTTTGGTGAATTAAATTATGCAGATGCATCCCGCCAGGCGGTAAAAGATATGATCGAAGACATCAGTACTGCTTTAAACAATCGCTAGGAGGCATGAAATGAGCGAAAAGACAAGAGAAATCTGCACTGTTGTAAGTCAGGAGAGCATTGGTGCAGGCATTTACAGTATGTGGATCCAGACTGACAGAATTGCAGCAGATGCGAAACCAGGACAGTTTGTATCTCTTTATACAAATGATAAATCCAAAATTCTTCCCAGACCGATCAGTCTTTGTGAGATTGACAAAGAAAATGGCCGTCTTCATCTGGTTTACAGAGTGACCGGACAGGGAACCGGAACCGATGAATTTTCACAGATGAAAGCCGGAGATACCATTCCGGTACTGGGACCTCTGGGAAATGGTTTTCCTGTAGAGAAGGCTGAGGGGAAAAAAGTTTTCCTTATGGGTGGTGGAATCGGTGTTCCTCCGATCCTGGAACTTGCAAAGCAGATGAAATGTGAGAAAAACAGATCATTGCAGGATACAGGGACTGTCATACGTTCCTCAGAGAGGAATTTGAGGCGGCGGGAACACTTTATATTGCCACAGAGGATGGCAGTGTGGGAACAAAAGGCAATGTTATGGATGCTATCAGAGAGAATGCTCTGGAAGCGGACGTGATCTATGCCTGCGGACCAACTCCGATGCTTCGTGCAATCAAGAAATATGCCGAAGAAAATGGGATTGAATGTTATATTTCCCTGGAGGAACGTATGGCATGCGGAATCGGTGCCTGCCTTGCCTGTGTGTGCAAATCCAGAGAAAAAGATGCACATAGCAATGTGAATAATAAGAGAATCTGCAAGGATGGCCCGGTATTTCTTTCTACGGAGGTGGAAATCTGATGGATATGAGTGTAAATATTGCCGGCGTAGAGTGGAAAAATCCGGTAACAGTGGCATCCGGAACCTTTGGTTCAGGAGCAGAATTTGCTGATTATGTAGATATTAATAAGCTGGGAGCAGTGACAACCAAGGGCGTAGCCAATGTCCCGTGGGCCGGAAATCCGACTCCGCGTGTGGCTGAAGTTTACGGAGGCATGATGAATGCGATTGGTCTGCAGAATCCTGGTATCGATCTTTTCTGTGAGAGGGATATTCCTTTTTTGAAACAGTATGATACAAAGATCATTGTAAATGTATGCGGTCATGCGCCGGAAGAATATCTGGCAGTGGTGGAACGTTTGGCAGATCAGCCAATTGATATGATGGAGATTAATATTTCCTGCCCGAATGTAAACGCAGGATTCCTTGCATTTGGTCAGGATGCACATCATGTAGAGGAACTTACCGCTCAGATCAAAAAGATTGCAAAACAGCCTGTGATCATGAAGTTAACACCGAATGTCACAGATATCACAGAGATTGCAAAAGGTGCGGAAGCAGGCGGTGCAGATGCGGTATCCCTGATCAATACACTGACAGGAATGAAGATTGATATCAACAGGAAGACTTTTGCGCTTGCAAATAAAACCGGTGGTGTTTCCGGACCGATCGTGAAACCGATTGCTGTCCGTATGGTTTATCAGGTTGCACAGGCAGTCAATATCCCGATCATCGGAATGGGCGGAATTTCCTGCGCAGAGGATGCAATTGAGTTTATTCTTGCAGGAGCCAGCGCAGTATCTGTGGGTACGGCAAATTTCCACAATCCGGCAGTGACACTGGAAGTGATCGATGGAATTGAAGCGTACATGAAGAAGAATGGATTCAATTCCGTAAAAGAGATGGTTGGTATTGTAAAATAAAACAGATACAGGAGGCATAACATAAGATGGAACAGTATAAACAGGAATTTATTGAATTTATGGTAGACAGTGAAGTTCTGAAATTCGGAGAATTCACCCTTAAAAGCGGAAGAAAGTCCCCTTTTTTATGAATGCAGGCGGATATGTGACAGGTTCTCAGTTAAAGAAACTGGGTGAGTACTACGCACATGCCATTCATGATAAATATGGCGATGATTTCGATGTGCTTTTCGGACCTGCATATAAGGGAATCCCGTTAAGTGTTGTAACTGCAATTGCATTCAGCGAATTATATGGAAAAAGAAATCCGCTACTGTTCAGACCGTAAGGAAGAAAAAGACCATGGTGCAGATAAGGGAAGCTTCCTCGGAAGTAAATTAAAAGACGGCGATCGTGTAGTGATGATCGAAGATGTAACAACATCCGGTAAATCCATGGAAGAGACAGTACCGAAGGTAAAAGGTGCGGCTGATGTGGAAATCGTCGGTCTTATGGTTTCTCTGGACCGCATGGAAGTCGGAAAAGGCGGCGTGAAGTGTGCCCTTGACGAAGTCCATGACCTTTATGGGTTTGAAACAAATGCGATTGTTACAATGAAAGAGGTCATTGAACATCTTTATAATAAAGAATATAAAGGAAAAGTAATCATTGACGATACATTGAAAGCCGCAATCGACGCATATTATGAGCAGTACGGTGCAAAATAAGCAAATACAGGTAACAGCGATTTATAAATAAGATATCATGATCTGCGAAAGCAGATCATGATACTGATGAGGACGATTATGAACGAAAAAATTTATAAAACCATGTCTTCCACAGGAGCCTGCAGTCTGACAGTCGGGATCATTGTACTGGCAACGGGAATCGTAACAGGGATCATGATGATCGTAAACGGTGCAAGACTGCTGAAAAAGAAATCAGAGATATTGATATAAAAGGCTTCAGAAACAGGAGAAAACATTGAAAAAAGAAACGAAGCATATCATACGGACACTGGGAACCATTTTGTTTATCCTGTATGTTCTGGCACTGATTTATTTTCTGTTCTTTTCAGAAGAATACGGAAGAGCAGCAATGGAAGAAAGACAGTACAGATATAATCTGATACCGTTTGTTGAGATAAGGCGTTTCTGGGTATACAGAAAACAGCTTGGACTTATGGCGGTAGTTACAAATCTTTTTGGAAATGTAATTGGTTTTCTTCCATTTGGATTTATACTGCCGGTTATTCTGGACAAAATGAGAAGCGGATGGCTGATCGTACTGGCAGGATTTGGGCTTAGTGTTACGGTAGAGGTCATCCAGCTTATTACAAAGGTTGGGTGCTTTGACGTAGATGATATGATATTGAATACAGCAGGGGCGGCTCTTGGATATCTGCTTTTTTTATCTGCGATCACCTGAGGAGAAAAATTTATGGCAAAAAGATATAGATATGCGTTTGCAAAGAAAAGAGAGGCACAGCAGGGAAAACTGTCAGCAGTGCTGGCGGCTGTTTCACTGGTTTTATTTGTGACTGCAGTTTTGCTGGCATTTTTTTTGCAGGGACAATACGGATATATTGTAGGCGGGATCAGTCTTTGCGCAATGCTTCTGTCTGTATATGGATTTGCGATGGGACTGAAAAGCTTTTCAGAAGAAAACCGGACACACAAAGCAGGTATGATCGGCTCTATTGCAAACGGAATCATAATGATCGGATGGCTGGGAATCTTTCTGATGGGAATTTCCGGCTGATTAACAGGGAAGTCTGATAGAAAAAGGAGAAATATAGTTTGGACGAATGGGTTATGGAACGGTATGGACTGGCGAAAGAAAGAATCGCTCAGATACCGGACGAGAAAATGGCAGAAGAACCGTACTGCGATTTTTTTACAAAAGAAGCAATGTTTTTACAGCAGGTGATTCATGTGATGGACCATGGAATTGCGGGGAAAAATCTTGAAGAACTTCAGGAACAGAATCATGAATTATATCAGGATATTCTGCCCGAAAATTATGAAAATTCTTATGGAAATCCTGCATATGCACAGAAAATGCTGGGAGAATACGGAAAAGTATTTACCTTTCTTTATACAGAGCTTCATGGCACGATTGCTTATGCGTTTGAAAAAAAAGCATGGGATCTTACGGTTGTACTTGAATTGTTTCTGGAAATCTATTCTGCATTTACGCAGGAAGAAATTCCTGCTGAGAAACAGGTAAAAGAAATTCTCGTTTCCTATGTGAATGACTACTGCCAGGATATGGTGGAAAATCGGATCAGAGAGGCGATTGATCCTGAGAATAATTTTGTGGTTGAAATGATCATGGATTCTGATCTGAGCGATCTGAGTTATCTGTATCAGTCCGGCGAATATGTATCGGAAAATGAACTGAAAACAGCAGAATTTATGAATTCACTTTCCCAGAGGGAAATTGATGAGATGGCACGTACTTATACAGAAGGCTATCGGATGGGATTCATCACAGGAAGAAAAGATATTACAAAGAAGAAAACGGTTAATATACGTTATCATCTTGGCTTTGAGCGTATGGTAAAAGCGGCTGTTCTTCAGTTCCGGGAGATGGGGCTGCAGACGGTTATTTACCGCCATGCACTTCATGCGGTGAACAGACGGAATCAGTTCAGAAATGGATTTACAGGAGGAATTGCAAATCCGCAGTTTGATTATGACCACAGACAGGACAGTGCGCTGTTTCTGAATCCGGATTTTGTAAAGCGTAAACTTCGTGCCATGCAGACTTCTTATGATGAATATGCAGATCTGGCAGATGTACATGGCGGACCGGCTGTGATCGAGACATTTGGAGAGAAGCCGTTTTCACCGGTAAGTAAACCGGAAAGCTGGGCGTTTACAGAAGCACAGCAGAAGCTTCAGCTGGAACTGGACAATGAATCCGGTCAGATCACAAATCGTTATATCAAAAGGTGAGGAAAGAAGTTTTACGATCATTGCTTATCCGATACCTGAGATCGGGGAGGATTTTCCGGAAATTTTCCGCGAGATCGTAAAGATCAATACATTGGATTATAAGAAATATCAGAAGATCCAGCAGACGATCATAGATACTCTTGATACCTGTGAATGGGTGGAAAATCAAGGGAAAGGGAGAGAATGAGACAGATCTGCTCATTCATCTTCATACATTAACAGATGCGAAAACACAGACAAATTTTGAGAACTGTGTGGCAGATGTAAATATTCCTCTGGGTGAAGTATTTACTTCACCGGTGCTTGCAGGAACAGGCGGAATGCTTCATGTTTCAAAAGTATATCTTAACGGACTGCAGTTTTGTGACCTGAAGCTTGTGTTTGACTGCGGACAGGTGATCGATTACAGCTGTTCTAATTTTGAGACAGAGGAAGAGAACCGTAAATATATTGAAGATAATATTCTGTTCCATCATCCGAAACTTGCAATGGGAGAATTTGCGATCGGAACTAATACAACAGCTTATGTGGCAGCGCAGAAATATAATATCGCAGACAAACTTCCGATTCTGATCGCGGAGAAAATGGGACCGCATTTTGCAGTTGGTGATACCTGTTACAGTTGGTCAGAAGATACTCCGGTCTATAATCCGGATGGTAAAGAGATCATCGCAAGAGACAATGAGATTTCCGAGATGCGAAAAGAAGACGTCAGCCTTGCTTATTATGGATGTCACACAGATATTACGATCCCATATGACGAACTGGGAAGCATCCGTACGATTGATGATGAGGGGGATATGATCTCTATTATTGAAGATGGAAGATTTGTCCTTCCGGGTACGGAAGCTCTGAACGAGCCGTTTGGGGAATAAAGGCATTTTCCTGTTAAGTTCGGAATACAAAAAATTTATTAGTTCGTTAAAATATTTCTTTGCATTAATTTTATTGACAGAAAAAGGGAATCTTAGTAGAATCTACGGTTAGAGAGGGTTTTGATAAAATCTTTTCTGACCGTACTTTTTTATCAATAAAATAAAAACAAAGTCCCGGACAGATAAAATCTGGTCTGTCTGAGAATACTTGAGAAGAAAAGGAGAATAATCATGGCAAAAGTAGGAATTGTGATGGGCAGCGACTCAGATATGCCGATCATGAGCAAAGCAGCAGACATTCTGGAGAAACTGGGAATTGATTACGAGATAAAGATCATTTCCGCACACAGGGAACCGGATGTCTTTTTGAATATGCAAAAACAGCAGAGGAAAAAGGCTTTAAAGTAATCATTGCAGGTGCAGGAATGGCAGCTCATCTGCCGGGAATGTGCGCAGCAATCTTCCCGATGCCGGTTATCGGAATTCCTATGCACACCACTTCTCTGGGAGGAAGAGATTCCCTTTATTCTATCGTACAGATGCCGTCAGGAATCCCGGTTGCAACAGTCGCTATCAACGGAGGCGCAAACGCAGGACTTCTGGCAGCTAAGATACTTGCAACATCAGATGAGGAACTTCTTGCAAAATTAAAGGCTTACAGCCAGGAATTAAAAGAACAGGTGGAAGCAAAAGACGCAAGATTACAGGAAGTCGGATATAAAAATTACTAAGATAACTCAGGTCCATAAACAGGATCAGGGGTAAAAACGGAGGATTATCATGGATTACAAGACCGCTGGAGTAGATATTGAAGCAGGATATAAATCAGTAGAGCTGATGAAAGAGCATGTAAAGAGAACCATGCGTGAAGAAGTGCTGGGAGGACTGGGAGGATTTTCCGGTGCCTTTTCTCTTGCTAAGATCAAAGAAATGGAAGAACCGGTATTATTATCAGGTACAGACGGATGTGGAACTAAAGTAAAACTTGCTATGGTCATGGACAAGCATGACACCATTGGCATTGATGCAGTTGCCATGTGTGTCAATGATATTGCATGTGCAGGCGGAGAACCATTATTCTTCCTTGATTATATTGCATGTGGTAAGAATTATCCGGAAAAGATTGCAGCTATCGTAGGCGGCGTTGCAGAAGGCTGTGTGCAGTCAGATGCAGCTCTGATCGGTGGTGAGACAGCAGAGCATCCGGGACTGATGCCGGAAGACGAATATGACCTGGCTGGTTTCGCAGTAGGTGTCTGCGATAAAAAGAGATGATCACAGGTGAAGAACTGAAAGCAGGAGATGTTTTGATCGGTATGGCATCCACAGGTGTTCACAGTAACGGATTTTCTCTTGTCCGTAAAGTTTTTGATATGACAAAGGAATCTCTTGATACTTATTATGAAGAACTTGGAACAACACTTGGTGAAGCACTTCTGGCACCAACCAGAATCTATGTAAAAGCATTAAAGAGCATTAAAAATGCCGGAGTTCGTGTGCACGCATGCAGTCATATCACAGGCGGCGGTTTTTATGAAAATATTCCGAGAATGCTTAAAGAGGGAACACGTGCAGTTGTGGAAAAGAACAGCTATCCGGTACTTCCAATCTTCAAACTTCTTGCTGAAAAAGGCAATATTGATGAACAGATGATGTACAATACTTATAACATGGGACTTGGAATGATCCTTGCTGTAGATGCAGCAGATGTGGACAAAACAATGGAAGCGATCAAAGCAGCAGGTGACACTCCGTACGTAGTAGGACGTATCGAAGATGGTGAAAAGGGAGTGACTTTATGTTAAAAGTCGGTGTACTGGTTTCAGGAGGCGGCACGAATCTGCAGGCTATCCTGGATGCCATTGACTGTGGAAAGATTACAAATGCAGAAGTTTCTCTGGTTATCAGCAATAATCCGAAGGCTTATGCGCTGGAGAGAGCGAAGAACCATAACATAGAAGCCGTATGTATTTCTCCGAAACAGTATGAAAGCAGAGAAGAATTTCACAAAACACTTCTGGAAAAGCTGAAAGAGAGTGGCGTAGAGCTTATCGTTCTGGCAGGATTCCTCGTAGCAATCCCGCCGATGATCGTGGAAGCATATCCAAATAAGATCATTAATATCCATCCGTCACTGATTCCGTCTTTCTGCGGAGTTGGTTATTACGGACTTCATGTGCATGAGAAAGCGTTAGCAAGAGGGGTTCGTGTTACAGGCGCTACGGTACATTTCGTTGATACTGGCACAGATACCGGTCCGATTATTCTTCAGAAAGCAGTGAAAATTAAATCTGATGACACTCCGGAAGTTCTCCAGAGACGTGTCATGGAGAAAGCAGAGTGGAAAATTCTTCCTAAGGCAATCAATCTCATTGCCAATGGCAAGGTGAAGGTTGTGGATGGAAGAGTGGAAATAGAAGAATACGATACGGAAGAGTAGATACAAAAAGGAGCGGCAAGATAAAATGAAAAGTCTTAATTGTAGGCAGCGGCGGCAGAGAACATGCGATTGCATGGAGTGTTTCAAAAAGCCCGAAAGTAGATAAAATTTATTGTGCACCTGGAAATGCAGGAATCGCAGAGCTTGCAGAATGTGTAGATATCGGTGCAATGGAATTTGAGAAACTTGCTGATTTTGCACAGGAAAAGAAATCGATCTTACGATCATTGGCATGGATGATCCGCTGGTCGGTGGTGTCGTAGATGTATTTGAGGCCCGCGGTCTGAAAGTATTCGGACCAAGAAAGAACGCTGCGATCCTTGAGGGATCTAAAGCTTTCTCGAAAGATTTAATGAAGAAATATAATATCCCGACAGCAGCATATGAGAATTTTGATGATCCTGAGAAAGCACTGGAATATCTCCGCACAGAAGCCAGATTTCCAATTGTCCTGAAGGCTGATGGTCTTGCACTCGGCAAGGGAGTACTGATCTGTCAGGATCTGAAAGAGGCAGAAGATGGCGT
>ENA-OQOA01000855-OQOA01000855.1-human-gut-metagenome-genome-assembly--contig:-NODE-855-length-11019-cov-3.372200_pt1 | contig 11019 bp, 12 predicted proteins | sample MGYA00242633_ERZ504888 | MGnify/ENA primary metagenome ERZ504888 (study PRJEB26092, sample SAMD00036372) | human gut metagenome | host: Homo sapiens | study: EMG produced TPA metagenomics assembly of... | reverse complement strand
CCTGCATGGAATACAATGCTGTTTTCAATCTCTTCTATTCCGCTGATGGCAAATCCCCTTGTCATAATGCTCCGGATATCCGCCGGATACCCAGCATGACGCATACTGCCGAACGGGGGTCTATCTCCAAGACTTTTTCATTCAGATTGCCTGTTGCCACTCCTTCAAGCAGTTCCACCAAGTCACTCTTGATGCGCAGCATGACACTTTCCGTTTCCGGGTCGCCCATGCGTACATTGTATTCAATGACCATCGGTTCGCCCTTTACATTAATTAGGCCGAAGAAAATAAAGCCTTTATAGTCGATGCCTTCTGCTGCCAGTCCTTCTACTGTGGGGCGGATGATACGGTCTTCCACTTTTTTCATCCATGCTTTGTCGGCAAACGGAACAGGAGATACACTACCCATACCACCGGTGTTCAGCCCTTTGTCGCCTTCGCCGATGCGTTTGTAGTCTTTTGCTTCGGGCAGAATCTTGTAGTTTTTTCCATCGGTCAGAACGAATACGGAACATTCTATACCGCTCAGGAATTCTTCAATCACTACGGTGGCGGAAGCGTTACCGAACATTCCGCTCAGCATTTTTTTCAATTCTTTCTTGGCTTCTTCCAAGGTGGGAAGAATCAGTACGCCTTTTCCGGCGCAAAGACCGTCGGCTTTCAGTACGTATGGAGCTTCCAATGTTTCCAGAAAGGCTAATCCTTCTTCCAGATTTGCGGCAGTGATACTTTTGTAACCGGCTGTCGGGATGTTATGGCGTTGCATGAAGCCTTTGGCGAACTCCTTGCTGCCTTCCAGTACCGCACCTGCTTTTGAAGGCCCGATAACAGGAATGTTTTTCAGCGCTTCATCTTTTTTGAAATAATCATAGATTCCTTTGACTAACGGGTCTTCGGGACCTACCACTACCATATCTATATTATTCTTTACTACAAACTCCCTGATTGCTGTAAAGTCATCTGCTTTAATCGCTACATTCTCGCCTACATTACTTGTGCCGGCATTTCCCGGAGCGATATATAGTTTCTCAATTTTGGGACTTTGAGCAATCTTCCATGCCAGGGCGTGTTCACGTCCGCCTGAGCCTAATAGCAACAGTTTCATAATCTTATCTTTTGTTTATTTTAAATGGTCTTCAAAATAGCGTGTAATGCGTTCATACAAGTGGACACGATCGCGTCCGAACATATTATGGCCGTCGCCCGGATACATAAAGAAATCGGGTTGGGTCCCGGCATCAATGCAGGCACGGAGGAAACTGATGCTGTGCTGAGGGACACAAGTGGGGTCATTGGCGCCAATGATCACTTCCAGGCGTCCTTTCAGATTTCCGGCTCTCAGCTTCAGGTTGGCGTTCTTGTAGCCTTCGGGGTTGGTTTGTGGAGTATCCATGTAGCGTTCGCCGTACATTACTTCGTAGTAAGCCCAGTCGATGACAGGGCCGCCGGCTACTCCTACTTTGAATAACTCGGGGTAAGTCAGCATCAAGTTGGTGGTCATGAAACCACCGAAACTCCAACCGTGTACGCCAATGCGGTTATTGTCCACATAACCCAACGATTTTAAGAAATCCACTCCTTTCACTTGGTCTTTCATCTCTTCGGTTCCTAATTGGCGGAACGTACAGTTCTCAAATTCCAGTCCCCGGTTGTCACTGCCCCGGTTGTCAACGGTCAGCATGACGTAACCCAGTTGTGCCATGTAAATATCCCATCCGCGGGCGTCATAGTTGCGGTTGTTGTGGATTAGCTGGGCATGTGGACCGCCATACACGTAGACTACGGCCGGGTATTTTTTGTTTGGGTCAAAATTTACCGGTTTTATCAGGCGGTAGTATAAGTCGGTCTTGCCGTCGGCAGCCTTGAGGGTACCGACGGTGATTTCGGGCATATTGTATGCTTCCATCGGATTGGTAGCTGTCAACAGGCTGACAGTCTTTTCCTTTCCGGAAGTGGGAACGATCTCGATATTCCGGGGAATGGTGAAAGAAGTATAATTGTCTATTACATAGTTGCCGCTACCGGATAGTTGTACATGATGCATACCATCTTTATTGCCGATGAGGCGGCGTTTGCCTGTCTTTACATTCACAGCGTATGCGTTGCTCTGCAAAGGGGAAACCTCTGTGCTCATGATGATGACTTCCTTGGCTTTTCATTGAATCCGAGGATCGTTTTGTACCCTACCAGTTGCCTTGGGTAAGCTGTCTGGTTTTGTAGCTTTCCCGGTAAGAACCTTCGGCCGCGGCTCCATGTGATTCCGGATATATGGAAGTCTTGGTGTCCATCAGGTAAAGATGGTTGTAGCCGTCGCGCTGGCTCTGATAGATAAACTTCGTGTGGTCCCAAGGCAGAAAGACAATGGGATGTTGAGGTTCTACATATTTAGTATGCTCCTCTTCGTAAAGGGGGTTATTTTTCAGTGGCTCTCCTGTTTCCGCATCATAGCAGCATAGCAGGGCATGGTTCTGGTCACGGTTCAGTTCAATGACATAAACGCTTTTTTCGTCAGGACTCCAGCTGATATTGGTGAAATAACGGTCGGTGGGGTCTCCGGCTTTCAGATAAACTGTTTTTTGGGTAGCCGGATTGTAGATGCCGACAGTCACTTTGTGGCTGGTCATTCCTGCCATCGGGTACTTGTCCGGCTCCAGTGTCGCTATGCGGGTGGAGGTATTTACTTGTGGATAATCGGTTACCATGCTCTCGTCCATACGGTAGAAAGCAAGCAGATTTCCTTTCGGACTCCAGAAAGTACCTTTTGAGATACCAAATTCCTGACGGTGTACGCTTTGTCCGCATACGATGCCTTTCGGTTCATCGGTGACTTGTTGTGTTTTCCCGTCGGCAGTCGTTACAAACAGATTGTTGTCAAGGGTATAAGCCAATGAACGGCTTTCCTTGTTCCAGTCCTGGTTGGCGGCTTTAGGAGAGAGAGGCTGACTCCATATTATTTCCTTTTTAGTTAAATCGATCAGCACTTTATTGGATGTGGTATTTACCAACATCATCTTTTCAGCGTATGGGAAAGATACATTTCTGAAGTGGTTGATTTTCCCTAATTTCTTGTTTGCCAACAGTTCATTCACTTCCTGCAAAGTGATAAGTACGTTTTCCTTTCCATTTGCCGGATGGATGGTTTTTACCTCTTCTATGTCGGCGTTGATGCATACATCCCCCACCATTGCAAACCATACAGATTCTGTGGAAGCAGGTTATAGTAATTGTTTCCTCCCGGCATCAAGTCTTCCAGTGTGAAACTTTTCTTGTCTTGTGCCCATGTTACAGATGAAGCCATGATTAATAAGGCGATCAGATTGATTAATTTTCTCATAACTGTTTATTCTTCTGTCTTTTCCTTATTGTCGTCAAATTTACGGGGGCTGCTTTTGAAATTGTCGCGGCCTTCACGTTTGTCACCAAAGTTGCGGTGTTCTCCTCTTTTGAAATCGCCACGTCTCTCACGTTTGTCATCAAAAGAGCGTCTTTCTCTGCGCTCTCCTCCTTTGTACTCTCCGTGTCCTTCACGTCTGTTGTCAAAACTACGATGTTCTCTGCGTTCTCCATATTCTACTTTTTCCGTGTTACGGCGCGGACGGATTTCTTCTCGGCGGGGCTTGAACTCCCGATCGGCATTTTCACTACGGAATTCTTTGAATTTGCCGTCGAATAATTGGTATTTGCGGAATTCGCATTCCAACGAACCGTTGAACAGGGGAATTTTTATAGAAGGCTTTAAACCAATCTGGTCAAAACATTCTTCACGGTAACTTAGTACCCATGCATCATTGCCGGTGAAAGAGTGTTTCAGACGTTCGCCTATCATTTGATACAGGCCCAGCAAGTCATTGGTTGAGATACGTTCTCCATAAGGAGGGTTGGTGATGATGATGCTTTTTTCTTTGGGTTGCTCAAATTGCTGGAACGGTTGGATTTTTAAGATAATTTCCTTGCTCAGTCCGGCTGCTTTCACATTGTGAGTGGCGATTTCATTTGCTTTCGGATTGTTGTCATATCCAAAAATTTTATGTGTGAACTCACGTTCCTGTGAGTCGTCATTGTAGATGCGGTCAAATAGTTCCTGATCAAAATCGTTCCACTTTTCAAAAGCGAACTCCTTGCGGAATACGCCGGGAGCGATGTTACGTGCTATCAGGGCGGCTTCGATAGGGATTGTTCCTGAACCGCACATCGGGTCTATCAAATCACATTCGCCTTTCCATCCGGTCATCAGGATCATACCGGCTGCCAGTACCTCATTCAAAGGAGCTTCTACGGCTTCCTGGCGATAACCCCGGCGGTGGAGTGACTCACCCGAGCTATCTAGTGACAGAGTACATTTATCTTCGGCTATATGGATGTTCAGTGCCACATCGGGATGGTTGATGCGTACCGAGGGGCGCTCTCCTGTCTTTTCACGGAAATAGTCCACAATGGCATCTTTTACTTTATAGGCCACGAACTTGGAGTGACGGAATTCGTTCGAGAAAACCACAGCGTCTACGGCAAAACTTTTATCTTTATCCAAGAAGTTTTCCCATGCAATGGTTTTGATAGCTTCGTAAACTTCGTCGGCATTCTTCGCCTCAAAATGTTTAATGGGTTTCAGGATGCGGATGGCAGTACGCAGGCAGAAGTTTGCCTTATACATCATTTCTTTATCGCCCATAAAGGCTACCATGCGTCTTCCTATTTCTATATTGCTGGCTCCCAGCTCGGTGAGTTCTTTTGCCAGTACTTCTTCCAGTCCCTGGAAAGTCTTGGCGATTAGCTCGAATTCTTCCTTCATCTTAAATGATAATTACGTAATTTCAATTGATGGGACAAATTTAATGATTTTCTGTTTGCTAATCAATTATTTAGAGAATTAATCTGTCTGATGAAGCAAAAAGAGGATGAAATCGGGACATCCGCTCTCTTTGCCGGGGTCTTTATTTATCTTCAATTATAAAAAGTCTTTGAAAACGGGATTTGGTGTATCTTTGGAATAAATTGAAAAATGTATCCGGCAATATAATTGTTATCCTATAGAAATAAATTCTACACAGGAATTTGCCATTTTTGCTGAATCAAGAAACTTAAATAGAAATCAGAATGAAAATGGAATTGACGAATGAGAAACGTAAAGGATATGTGGTTTGTGCTTTAATGATACTGGTCTCTTGTTTGTATTTGGTTTATCTGGGATACAGTCTATACCGTATGGGGCATGTTTAGGATAAAAATGAAACCATATCTGTATCGCACAGGTATGGTTTCTGTAAGAGAATTCTATGATTAATAGGTTGAGTGACTTTTATGCGAGTTCTTCTGCCAGATAGACTTCGTTTACTTCGCTGAAAAACTCATCGGCGATATCTGACAGGGTTTCCAATGCTTCTTCGGCAGTTTCACCGTAAGTGCAGCATTGGTGGTAGTCTGTTAAAAAGGCGTAATATTCCCCGTCGGGTGTACATTCTATCTGATATTCATTGCTTTTAAGTTTCATATATACCTCCTTTTTTATTGTACTGCAAATATCGTATTTACCTGTTACAGGAAGGTGTATAGGACGTTACTGTTTTATTAAAAAGTTTGCTGTCATACTACTTTTTGACCATTTTGCAATGTCAGCATCTCTTTAGGTATGCAGGCTTTGATTTTTTCTATCAGCATATTGAGCAGGGTATGACGAATGAAGTCTGTACGTGTCACTATGTAGATTCTCCGTGTGGGACGTGGCATGGCAAACGGACGCACCAGTCGTTTTTGTTCGTCATTGAGTTGCAATACGGCTAGTTCGGGGATAAATGTGATACCTTTTCCGCTCTCTACCATGCGCATGAAAGTTTCCATGCTTCCCAGCCGGTATGCAATTTGACAAGACTGGGCGGATTCCAATTGGCAGAAACGCATCAGTTGGTCGCGGAAACAATGTCCTTCGTCCAACAGCCACAACTGTTCACCGCTGACTTCGCTGGAACGGATCATTTCTTTTTTAAAGAGAGCGTTATGTCTTGAAACATATCCTAAAAAAGATTCATAATAAAGAGGTATGGAGTGGAAATGGGCCCTTCTGCTGCTCGGCATAAGGACAGCTTCCAGTTCACCCGCTTTCAGTGCCTCCAGGCATTCTTGTGTTTTCATCTCTGTAACTCTGATGTCCAAGGAGGGGTATTCTTCCATTAGTTCGGGAAAGAAACGGGGTAGCAGGTAGGGTGCGATTGTAGGCAGGACTCCTATACGGAATATACCTCCTAACGAACATGCTTCTTCCTTTACTATATCTTTAATCAGATTGGCCTGGCGCAAGGTTATTCTGGCTTGTTCTATCACTTTCCGTCCTGTCAGTGTAGGTTGGACGGGTTGGGTGGTACGGTCGAATAATTTGGTGTTTAACTCATCTTCCAGCTTTTGTATCATGGCACTCAAGGTGGGTTGTGTTACATTACAGTATTCGGCAGCTTTGGCAAAGTGCCTTAACTCATCCACGGCAAGGATATATTCCAGTTGTTGCAGGTTCATAATTTTCAGCTTAATAGATTTTATCTATACAAAGATAGAAATTATCAGTTTGACACGCATTACTTTCCCCCTTATCTTTGCATCAGAGAAAAAATAAAAGTAATCAATTTAAAAATAAAAACATTATGAGAACATTAGATTATATCAAGTTAGATTCAGCGGCAGCTGCAAAGGTAGTAGAATCATTGCAACAATTATTGGCAGACTACCAAGTATTTTATGCTAATCTTCGTGGGTTCCACTGGAATATTAAAGGGCATGGTTTCTTTGTACTGCACAGCAAATTTGAGGATTTGTATAACAATGCAGCCGAGAAAGTGGATGAACTGGCAGAACGTATCCTGATGCTGGGAGGCGTCCCGAAGAACAAGTATAGCGATTATTTGAAAGTATCGAATATAAAAGAGGTAGAGGGTGTTACAAACGGTGACGAAGCATTGAACAACATTTTGGAAACTTACAGTCATTTCATCGTGGAGGAGCGTAAACTTTTGGCTGTCGCTTCACAGGCCGGTGATGAGGCTACTGTAGCGGTGATGAGTGACTATTTGAAGGAACAGGAAAAAATGGTGTGGATGTTGTGCGCATATGCTTCAAAGTAACCGTTGGTTTGCTTTAGTTTAGGAGAAAGGAGTATCAGAGTGTCGGTGCTCCTTTTTCTGTTTTTATTTGTCAATTTATGTTTTTCTTCAAATTATGGATTCCCCTCTTGTTTTAAGTATGTGTGATACTCTTCTGCAAAGAAGTGAGGAATCGGGCGATAAGCATATGCAAATTATTTCTTATTGTATTAAGCTGGATTATTTTTATTATAAGAATGATGAAGAGAATATATTGAAACAGACGGATGAGGTGAAGAAAGTATGTTTGAGGCTGGATAATTTAAAATATTACTATTTTGCATGGGGCGGCAGACTTATTACTTATTATTGATACAGGGAAAGGAATTCTTAAAGACAAGCATGATTTTGTATTTGAACGTTTTACCCAATTAGATGATTTTATGCGAGGGACAGGATTAGGGCTTCCTATCTGCCGGTTGCTGGCTGAGAAATTTGGAGGTTCTCTTGTGATTGATGCCGATTATACACAGAGATGCTGCTTTGTGCTGAGACTTCCGTGGGTGCATAAAGAAGTTTCTGATCATAGATTACATGGATTTACACATATTTAAAACTTGATAAATTATGAATGTAATCCAAACTAATCTATGATGACAAAAGGTCTTTATTCGTCTTTGTTTTTTCGTTGTACGATACGTGATCCGGCAGGTACATTTTCTGTTACCCAAATATTACCTCCTACGGTAGCCCCCTTGCCAATAGTAACACGCCCTAAGATTGTTGCATTGGAATATACAATGACATCGTCTTCCAAAATAGGATGACGTGGAATGCCTTTAATGGGATTTCCATTATTGTCTAGCGGAAAGCTTTTAGCTCCTAATGTTACCCCTTGATAGAGCTTCACATTATTTCCGATGATGCTGGTTGCTCCGATTACTACACCTGTACCGTGGTCAATAGTGAAATGATGTCCTATTTGTGCCCCCGGATGAATATCGATACCGGTTTCCGAATGTGCCATTTCTGTAATGAAGCGGGGGATTAAAGGTACACCCAGTATTAACAGCTCATGTGCGATGCGGTAATTGCTGATAGCTCGGATAGCTGGATAGCAACTGATGATTTCACCAAAGCATGTGGCGGCGGGATCACCATAATATGCGGCTTCTACATCGGTAGCCAGAATGCGGCGGAGTTCGGGCAATTTATTGATGAAACGAGCTGCCAGCAAAGAGGCTGTTTCTCTGCACGGTTCATTGTCATCGGTTGCATTTTTACTGTTTTCTTGTCCGAAGCAAAGTCCTGCCAGAATTTGTTCAGTCAGCAGGCCGAACAGGGTTTCTACATTTACACCGATATGGTAGTTGATGGTATGGCTGTTAACGGTGGAATTACCAAAGTAACCAGGGAAGATAATGGCGCGTGCCAATTCTACTATCTTGTATAGGGATTTGGCAGATGGTAAAGGATCTCCATCTTTGTGTTGATGGAATAATCCTTTATAGGACTGGCTTTTCAGATAATTCATCTACTGCCTGCGTTAATATGTTCGTGTAATTGAATGTAGTCATGAATTGAATGTTTTGGAAGGACAAAAGTAAGTAAATTCTATATTATTGCCAATAAATAGAATGAATATTGACTTTAATCCTTTATTTTTGCAGAAAAAAGGGAATATTTATGGTAAATAAGAAAAATCCATTTGCTTTTAAGGTGAAACAGGAAACTAAAAAGAAGTCCGGTGGCAAACGGATCGGTAAATCCAAGCCGGATAAAGCGAATAATCAGTTGAATAGAAGAGTGAAGTAAATGAAACTATTGTCTTGTTGTAGGGAAAGATCCAGTCTGCCCCTACAACAGGATGTTAATCTTTATTTCTCGATCAAAGCGAAATCAAGTTGCTTTTTCTCCAGATTGGCGCGGGCCACTTTAATGGTAACCGGATCTCCCAAACTGAATTTTTTGTGATGCCGGCGCCCCGTCAGACAATAGTTCTTTTCATCGAAATCATAATAATCATCACCAAGGTCACGCATGGGAACCATACCTTCGCACTTGTTTTCGTTCAATTCCACATAAAGTCCCCATTCGGTAACTCCGGAAATGACTCCATCGAACTCCATGCCCAAACGTTCACCCATAAACTCTACTTGTTTGTATTTTACAGAAGCACGTTCTGCATTGGCGGCGATTTGTTCCATTTCAGAACTATGGTCGCACAACTCTTCGTATTTCGTTTCCTGTACCGTACGTCCTCCTGCCAGATAGCGGGTGAGCAGACGATGAACCATCATATCCGGAAAACGGCGGATAGGTGAGGTAAAGTGAGTATAATAGTCAAATGCCAGACCATAGTGGCCAATATTATGAGTGGAATAACGGGCCTTTTGCATGGCACGCAAGGATACGGTTTCCACCAGATTTTGTTCTTTCTTATTCTTTATGTCGTCCAGTAAACGATTGATGGATTTGGATATCTCTGTTTTGCTACCCGATGTACGTATCTTATATCCGAAGCGATTGATAAACCAATTCAAGTTCTCCAGTTTATCGGGGTCCGGAAGGTCGTGGATACGATAAGGGAATACTTTGGCTTTCTTGTTTTTAGGTACTTTACCGATTCTTTCGGCAACCGTGCGGTTGGCCAACAACATAAATTCTTCTATCAACTTATTGGCTTCTTTGGATTCTTTGAAGTAGACACTGAGTGGTTTGCCGGTTTCGTCTATCTCAAATTTCACTTCTATGCGGTCAAAGTCAATAGCACCGGCAGCCAATCTTTGTTTACGCAGGATTTGTGCCAGTTTGTTCAGCTCCAGAATTTCTTCTTTGTAGTCGCCTTCACCCGTTTCAATCACTTTTTGCACCTCCTCATAGGTGAAACGGCGGTCGCTCTTTATAATGGTGTGCACGATGCGCGAGTCTTTCACCTCTCCCTTTTCATTCATATTGAAAATGACGGAGAATGCCAGTTTCTCTTCGTCGGGGCGGAGGGAACAGATGAAGTTACACAGCCGTTCGGGCAACATGGGGATGGTACGGTCTACCAGATAAACGGAAGTAGCGCGCTTTTCAGCTTCTTTGTCGATAACGCTTCCTTCTTTTACGTAATGAGTAACATCGGCAATGTGCACGCCTACTTCCCATAGTCCCGGTTTGATGAGACGGATGGAGAGCGCGTCATCAAAGTCCTTTGCATCTTTGGGGTCAATGGTGAAAGTTGTTACATTGCGGAAATCTTCACGTTCTGCATAGTCCGCTTCGGAAATCTCTGCCGGAATCTTTTCGGCAACGGTTTCTACATTCTTAGGATATACGTAAGGTAAACCGAATTCGGCCAAAATGGCATGCATCTCAGTTGTGTTTTTCTCCTGCTTTTCCCAAGATATCAATGACTTGTCCTATCGGATTTTTTGCCTCTTCGGGCCATTCTACAATTTTCACAACCGCTTTTGTCCCCATTCTTTCCACCTTTCAGCTTATCTTTCGGGATAAAAAATATCATTTGCCAGGGTGCGGTTCTCGGTCAGCAGGAAGGCGTAGAATTTCTCTACTTTCAGTGTACCGACAAAAGTATCATTGGCACGTTCCAGAATTTCTATCACTTCACCTTCCGGATTCCGATTCTTACGTTTGGCAAAGAGGGCTATTTTTACTTTGTCATTATTCATGGCATGTGCCGAATTACGTTCGGCTATGAAAATAGTTTCTCCACCATCATCGGGGATGAAGGAGTTCTTGCCGTTGCTTTTACGCTGAAAGACGCCAGTCATAATCAGGCCGTGGTCGTTCAGTTTGTAGTGTCCTTTTTCTACTTCTTGCAGAAAATCATCCTCAATCATTTCAGTAATGATGTCGGCACAAAGCATTTTAAGCGGATGTGTAGTGAGGTTCAGACTGCTTGATAATTGTTTCAGACTGAATGTTTCGTTTGGTTTGGTGTGGAATA
>ENA-OQOA01000854-OQOA01000854.1-human-gut-metagenome-genome-assembly--contig:-NODE-854-length-11038-cov-3.455779_pt1 | contig 11038 bp, 10 predicted proteins | sample MGYA00242633_ERZ504888 | MGnify/ENA primary metagenome ERZ504888 (study PRJEB26092, sample SAMD00036372) | human gut metagenome | host: Homo sapiens | study: EMG produced TPA metagenomics assembly of... | reverse complement strand
CGCTGAACGAGGCGCTGGAAACAGCTCGAGCGTCGGTGGGCGAAGCGGTTGCGGAGCCAAGTACGCAACCAGAAGCATCGGAGCGCGGTTCTGCGACCGATCTGCCTGATCTGCCCAATTTGCCCAATTTGCGCGACCGCTTCATCGCATCGTTGCCGTTCACACTGACAGCCGGGCAGAGTCAGGTGGTGGACGACATCGCGTCCGATCTTGAACGTGACTGGCCCATGCAGCGTCTGTTGCAGGGCGAAGTCGGCTCCGGCAAAACCGTAGTGGCGCTCGCGGCCATGCTGCAGGCGGTCGGCGCCGGCTATCAGGCGGTGCTGGTGGCTCCCACTCAGGTGCTTGCCGAACAGCATTACGAGACCATCAGCAAGATGGTGTCGGGGTTGACCCTTGCACAGCCGGGTGCCAAGGAGACCGATGCCGCGGCCGACGTTGAGGGCGCGATGGGCGCGTCCGGTGCTTCGACGGTCTCTTCTTCCAAGGTGACTGCGGAAATTCCCGTCACCCTGCTGACCGGTGGTATGAAGCTTGCCGCCCGGCGTAAGGCGCTCGCTGCGGCCGCCAGTGGTGAGCCGGGCATTATCGTGGCCACGCACGCGGCGTTTTCCAAGACCTTCCAAGCCCCGCACTTGGCCTTGGTGGTGATCGACGAGCAACACCGGTTCGGTGTGGAACAGCGCGAAAGCCTCAACGCCAAAACCGATGACGGCACCACGCCGCATCTACTGGTGATGACCGCCACGCCCATCCCGCGCACCGCCGCCATGACTTGGTTTGGCGATCTCGATATTTCCTGGCTCACCGAATTGCCTGGCGGCCGCAAACCGATTCGTACCGTGGTGGTCAATGAGGCCGACGCCGCCACCATGGGGCGTATGTTCGCGCACATTCGCGCGCGAGTCGACGCGGGGAGCGGGCCTATATCGTGTGCCCGCGCATTGATGCGGATGATGAGGAGAACGAAGGCGGTTCCGGCGTTTTGGCAGCAGCCGGTTCTGCCCGCGGACGCGCCGCAGCATCTGGTTCCAGTGCCCGCACAGCTGCGGGCGGCCGTGTGACGCGCGCGGCGGCCGATGCCATCGGCATCGACGACCCCTACGAAACCTTCGACGAAAATGGCGAAACCGTGGCTCGCCCGCCATTGCATGCGGTGGCCGAAATCGCCGACCGGTTGCAGAAACTTCCACAGTTCCAAGGCATTCGGTTTGCGACTCTGACCGGCCGCGACAAGGATGACGTCAAAACCCAGGTCATGGCCGATTTTGCCGGCGGCGAGACTCCGATCCTGGTGTCCACCACGGTGATCGAAGTCGGCGTGGACGTCAAGCAGGCCAGCTGCATCGTCATCTTTGATGCCGACCGATACGGCCTCTCTCAGCTGCATCAGCTGCGCGGCCGCGTGGGGCGTGGCGGCACCAACTCGTGGGCGTTCCTTATTTCCCGTGCGGAACCCGGCTCCCCGGCCGAGCAACGGCTCGAAGTGATTCACCACTCGCTCGACGGTGCCGAAATCGCCCAAGCCGACTTGGAATTCCGCGGTGCCGGCGATGTGCTCGGCGACGCCCAATCCGGCGGCAAGTCCAGCCTGAAGCTCCTGCGCGTGGTCAAGGACGCCGACATGATCGCCGACGCCCGCACCCGTGCCGGGCAGCTTCTGGCCGCCGACCCCGAACTGGCAGGTGAGGTCCAACTCGCCGGTGCCGTCCTCGACTTCACCCGAGGCAACGAAACCTTCCTGACCTCCAGCTGAGGCACCTCCAGCTGAGGCTAGGGCTGCGCCCCCGTAATCGCACGATATAGTTTTTCCGTATGCCGATCGTGAGGAAATCACGGTCGGGAAGCCCTCGAATGTGCTTCAGTGGAGGCAAGACCATTCGTACATGAGGTACTCGAAGTGCATATATCATTGGTGCGCTTCGAGCACCCCATTGTTGTTCATGATTGGTATGCGCAGATGAACCTGTACAGTGAAAGCTATGCGTGTAATTTCTGGACGATTCAAGGGTGTGGCGCTTGCTACGCCGAAAACGGGTACCCGGCCTACCACGGATCGCACCAAAGAGGCGATTTTCTCGCACCTCGACTCATGGGGAGTGCTGGATGATGCCCGTGTACTGGACCTGTTCGCCGGTACTGGTGCGTTGGGCATCGAAGCGCTGAGCCGTGGCGCGCGAGAACTCGTGGCCGTGGAAAGTTCCCGGCCTGCGGCGGCGCTGATTACCAAGACCTTGGCGCAGCTACAGAAGAATCGTTCGTGGGATGCTTCGCTCAAGGCCCGTGTGCTGGTCAAAAAGCCGAGCAAGTGGCTGGCGGCTTCGGCGAACCATTCGACGTGATATTCATCGACCCGCCCTATGCCTATGAGACCGCTGAATGCAATCAGCTACTGTCCGATCTGGCGGCGGGCAGCGCCACCAACGAGAACACGGTGATCATGCTCGAACGCTCGGTACGCTCGGATGATCCCACTGCCCCCGGAGGCTGGCAAATCACCGAAAGCCGCAACTACGGCGAAACCGCCGTCTTCTACATCGAATCCGCGGATGACGACTCGGATATAGAGCGTTCCGACGATTCCGCCGCGTAGTGAATCTCCCCCCGTGTGGTGAATTAATCGGCGAGCCGGCGCGGATGGGCGGCGGAGACCTCCCAGCCCAAGGCCATCAGGGTCTTGCGGTCGGCCTTATCCAGCGCCTTGCAATCCAGTGCCGCGATAAGGTCTGGCCGAATCTCGGCGGTGCGGGCCAGCGCTTCGTCGCGGCGAAAACGGTCCACCTTGCCGTGGTCGCCGGACAACAGCACATCCGGCACCGCAATACCACGCCATACGGCCGGTTTGGTGTACTGGCGATGTTCAAGCAGTGCGCCCTCGCCGGTGTAGGATTCCTCAACAATCGAATCTGGGTTGCCCATGAATCCGGGCATCAGGCGGGTGATGGCCTCAAGCATCACCGATACCGCTACTTCGCCGCCGTTCAGCACATAATCGCCGATCGAATATTCGCGTACGTCGACGCCTTGGGCGCGGTAGTAGTCCGGGATGCGCGCATCGTAGCCCTCATACCGGCCGCAGCCGAACAGCAGATGGTCGGCATGGCTGAGCTCGGTGGCGTCGCGCTGGGTGAACAACGGGGGCCGATGGGTTCGGGAAGATGAGCACCGGTGCGCCGGATGGGGCGGGGGAGCCGGGACGGCTGCGAGAATCCCAGCAGTTCGTCCAGACATTCGCTCCACACTTCGGGCTTCATCACCATGCCGGCCCCGCCGCCGACTGGCGTATCATCCACCGAATGATGCACATCGTGGGTCCAGTCGCGCAGGTTGTGCGCCTTGATCTCCAACAATCCCTTGGCCTGGGCTTTGCCCATCAGGCTGAGGTTCATCACCTCAAAGTATTCGGGGAACACGCTCACGATATCGATCTTCATGTCATCCAGCCTAACGGTAGCCCCTCCCGCATTACACGGCCACCACTACACTATTGCGGTGATGAATACGACGATGAACCTCCCCACCCGCAAAAAGCCCGAAGTGTTGTCCCCGGCCGGCAACCTGAGGGGCCTGAAAACCGCGGTCGATTACGGTGCGGACGCCGTCTACTGCGGCGGCAAAGCCTTCGGCATGCGATCGGCCCCAAAAACCTTAGCCTTGAGGATTTCGAGGAAGGATCGCGCTACGCCCATGAACGCGGCGCTCGCGTGTACGTGACCTGCAACGTGCTGCCGCGCAACAACGAGATCGAAGCCATGCGCGAGTACGTCGGCCAGCTCAAAGACACCGGCGTGGACGCGCTGATCGTCTCCGATATTGGCGTGATGATGATGGCCCGTCAGGTGGCTCCGAATCTGGAACTGCACGTCTCCACCCAGGCCGGCGTGACTAATTATCAGGCTGCGAACGCCTTCTACGAGCTTGGTGCTCGCCGTGTGGTGTTGGCCCGCGAGATGGACTTGCAGGCCGTGCGTGATATTCGCGCCAACATTCCCGATGACCTCGACATCGAATGCTTCGTCCACGGTGCTATGTGCATGGCCTTCTCCGGCCGCTGCCTGTTCTCCAACTATCTGACCGGCCGCGATGGCAATCACGGCGAATGCGCCCAGCCATGCCGCTGGAAGTATTCGATCGTGGAAGAGAAGCGCCCCGGCCAGTACTTCCCGATCGAGCAGACCGAGAACGGCGCCTATCTGTTCAATTCGCAGGACATGAATATGCTGGGACACTTGGATGATTTGATTGACTCCGGTGCCACCAGCCTCAAAATCGAAGGCCGCGCGAAAAGCGCCTACTATATCGCCGCCATGACCAACGCCTACAAAACCGCGGTTAATGAATACATGATTCAACGCGGTTTTGAAGACGCTGATGGCAATGTTTTGAAGCCTTTCCATGACCGTGTGATTCGCCCGGGCGACCCCGATTTTGGCCAAGGAACCGAAGATCAAGTGATGCGCAATGCTGATGCCGCGTTCGCCGGTGTGGCCGATGAGGGATATGACCGTGGCTCTGATACTGCGGTTGCCGATTCGGTCACCGGCTCGGTTGCCGCAGAACGTGACCGCGTGACGGTTGCTGATGCCGTCGACTCAACTGCCTCTGGTACGCCGGCCGGCACCGCCGTCGAACCCGACGGCATGAGCTCTCACGCCCGTTCCACGCGCCGCAAGTCCAACACCGCGGTCGAACAGATTGAGACCGATTGGAAACATGCGGCCGTTCGCCCGGCCCCACACGTCGAACTGCCCGAATGGCTGCTCGAGGAAACCGACAAGGTGGCCCACCGCGACTACTCCACCGGCTTCTATTACCCGGAGCACAAGGTCACACAGAACACCGACCGCTCCGCCTACTTCCGCTCATGGCTGGTAGTGGGCGAAGTGCTGAGCTGGAGCGCGGACGAAGACGGACGTGTCACGCTGATGAGCCGTAACAAGATTGAGCCCGGTCAACAGGTCGAATTCCTGCTGCCTGGCGAGAGACCATTGGTCTTTACCGTGCCGGAAACCGGCCTGCGCGATGCCGATGGCGCGCCAGTACCCGCCATCAATAATCCGGCGCACGTGTTCTCGATGCCCTGCCCGCACCAGGTGCCCGTCAACGCCGCCATCCGCTCGCGCACCAAAAAGCCCACCCTCAAAGCCGAATAACCTACCACTCCGCCCCCCGCTGACTGGGGGGTGGTCATGAAAATCATGAACACCGCCCGCACCCAAGAAAGAATGCCTTATGCCTGAATACAGCGAAGAAATCCTCGATTCCAACAGCATCAGCTCTACCGATAAAGCCGGTCGCCCTATTCCGGTGACCATCCCCATCGCACTGGCCCCCGGCATCAAGGTGGTGTACACCACGCGACTGGGCGGCCTGAGCGCCGGCGATTACGGCAACCTGAACCTCGGCGGCAAGTCCGGCGACGAACCTGAGGCCGTGCTGTCGAACCGCATCGCACTCGCCGAAGCGGTGCAAGCCCGCCTATCGCTGGTCTCCCAAGTACATTCCGGCGTGGCTGTGGACGTGGACGACTCGTTCGTCATCAACACCCCCTTCGGCTTCGACGTGTCCGGCACACATGGTGAGACTGACACTCCGCACGTCATCGAGGCGGACGGCCAGGTCACCGCACAATCCGGCATCGCCCTAGGCATGTTCGCGGCCGACTGTCTGCCGGTGCTGCTGGGCGACCCGGTCACCGGTATCATCGGTGCGGCCCACTGCGGCCGTCGTGGTCTGGAGCGCGGCGTGATCGGCGCCACGGTGGACCTGATGAAGAGCAAGGGTGCCGACCCGGCGAACATCGTGGCCACACTCGGCCCGCGCATCTGCGGCGACTGCTATGAAGTGGGCGACGAGATCGCCGACCAGTTCATCAAGCGCTTCCCGCTGACCAAGACGAAGACCCGTTTCGGCGGTGCCGGCATCGACATCGCCGAAGCCGCGATGATCGACCTCGCCTTCGCCGGTGTACATCAGGTGGTCGATTCGATGCCGCGCGTGCACGCCGCCACCCAGTACCTTGAGGAAGACCCGGAACTCGCCGAACTGTGCCGTACGGATGGCGAAGGCCCGGCCGAGCTCGCGGAGCGCATCGACAACATCAGCCACAGCATGTGCACGCTCGAAAACCCACTGTGGTACTCGCACCGCCGCGCCGCGCTCGCCAACAAAACACACGAAGGCCGCCTCCTGCCCTCATCGTGCCGTGACTAAACGGAGAATGCGAGCACATTCCGTGGAGAAGATGTGATGCAGTTCACGGACGGCCAGCCCTCACCTTACGGTGGTGCCTATGACTGAGAGAGATTTCGATACCCCCGTCGAGACGCCTACCGTCCAACCGGCCCCCGCTCAGGGTGCCAAACCGGCGCAAACCGTGCCGGTGGTGGCCGTGGTGCTGGCCGCCGGCTTCGGTACGCGCTTCGACCCCGATAATCCCAAGCAGCTTGTCTCCGTGGGCGGCAAGCCCATCGTGTGCTGGAGCATTGATGCCTTTGAACATTGCGATCGCGTCAGCGACATCGTGGTGGTGGTCAATCCCAAGGTGCGCGGTGAAGTGGAAACGTTGGTTGGCGAGATGGGCTACACCAAAGTCCGCGTCATCATTGACGGTGGTGACGAACGTGTGGACAGTACCGCCGCCGCGCTCGACATGCTGGCTACGGCTGGCATTCCGGACGATGCCAAGATTCTGATCCATGACGCCGTCCGTCCGTTCGTGGAACAGTCCGCCATCGACGGTTCGATTGATGCGCTCGACCAGTTCACGGCCGCGACCGTGGCCTACGCCTCAACCGACACCGTGCTGTTGACCGAGGATCTGGGCGATTTGAAAGTGGTCAAGTCGGTGCCGGACCGCCCGAACACCTTCCGCGCGCAGACCCCGCAATCCTTCCGCTTCGCGACGATTCGTCACGCTTACGATTTGGCTGCCGCCGACCCGGACTTCCATCCCACCGACGACACGCGCGTAGTGGTCGATTATCTGCCTGATGAACCCGTCGCCATTGTCTCCGGTGCGGAAACCAACCTGAAGATCACCACGCTGGAAGATATTCCCACAGCTGAGCGTATCGCCGAGGAGATTCTCGGTCGTGATCCCAAGGAAGAGGCCCGCGCCCGCATGCACGCCCTGCTGGCCCAAGCGGCCGGCCAGATGCATCGCTAGACTGGCATTATGCGTGAACTCAATGTTGTGATCTCCGGCTTCGACCACTATGACGGCGTGGAGGTCAATCCCGCCGTCGAAGTGCCCAAGGCCATCGCCGAGCAGGGACTGGGCGTCTCCTCTGCTCCGGACGATCCGTTGGAGCAGGTCGCCGTCACCGTTCATGCCGTCAGCATCCCGGTGAGCTTCGCCAAAGCCTGGCCCACGCTGAAAGAGACGATTGAGGCCACCAAGCCCAATATCGTCATCGCCACCGGGCTCAAGCACGCAGCCCGAGGCGTGATGCTTGAACGATGCGCCACCAACCTGATGGACGCGATCAAGCCAGACGCGGACAACGTGATCCCACGCCGCGAACCCATCGACCCCAATGGCCCGGCCGCCTATTGGACCCGCCTGCCGTTGCGCTCGATCCTGAATGATTTCACGGACGATTCGATTCCGGCCACCTTGAGTTCGGACGCAGGTACGTTCGTATGTAATTCGCTGTTCTACAACTTGCTCAACTGGACCGCCACCCAGGAGCAGGTGCTGGGCGGATTCGTCAGCTTCCCTCCGGTCGTTCCGGCGCATTCCAGCCAGCATGGTCTACCACTCGACCAGCAGATCGCCGCTGGCCGTGATGTGGTGCGCGAAGCCGTGCGCTACTATCTCAAGCCCTCCAGCTCCGACATCCTCATCGCCTAGCACGCTGTGCGCCACGCCGGAATAGAACATGGTTCGCACGCATTGTAACGATTGCGCGTCGCTCAACGCTCAGCGCCAGTGCGATGCGCTAGAGTGCTGCAGGATGTGCCAAGAGCTTTATGCGTGTGCGAAAGGAATAAACAGCGATGGTGGATCGTTTCCCGGTGGTGCTGCGAGGATATGACAAGGAGAAGGTTGATGCTGCCTTCGACGCTACTCAGGAGAGTATGAAGCGTGCGCAGCAGACGTTGGCCAGCATGCGTGAGCAGATTGCGGCGGATGACGACCGTATTCTGCAACTGCAGGCCCAACTTCAGGAAGAGAAGAACAAGAAGCCGGAAGGCAACAGCTTCGCTTCCTTGGGAGCGAACGCCCAGCAGATGCTTGCCTCCGCCGAACAGACGAGTACCGAACTGCTGGAACGCGCCAAGCAGGACGCGTCCTCCATCCGTACCACGGCTCAGGCTCAGGCCGAAACACTGATCAACAACGCCAAGCTGGATGCCCAGCATATTGTTGACGACGCCAATGCCAAGGCCGCCTCGATTCTGACGAACGCCAGCAATCAAGCCGAATCAGTGACCACCTCCGCCAACGAGGATGCCGCACAACTGCGCTCCGAAACTGCCAAGACCATCACCGAACAGCGTCAGACCGTCGAGCTTGAGCTCAGCAACGCGCGCGAAGAGCACACTAAGAAGATGGCTTCCGAACGCTCCACTCAAGAGCGCGAAATCGCCGACATGAAGGCGGAGGCGACCCAGCAGGTTGCCGCAATGCGCAAAAGCGCCAATGAGGAGATCACCAAGCTTAAGTCTGATTCCAACGATCAGATTGAGGCGGCGCTCGCCGAGGCCAACAAGAAGCTCGCCGACGTGCGCGAGCAAGTGTCCAAGATGATGACCGAAGCCCAGCGCAAGGCCAGCGAAATCATTGATGCGGCCAAAACCAAGGGTCAGGAAATCACTGATGAGGCCGAGGTCAAGCGCACCAGCACGATGAGCCAGGTCAACGCCGAGGTCGAGCAGATCCGTCACGACATCGCCGCTCAGCAGGATGAGGCCACGAAGAAGGTCAACGAACTGCTGCAGCACCTCGAAGAGCGTCGTGTGGCGGCCAAGCGGGAAGCCGATGAGTTGGTCGGTCAGGCCAAGAACACTCGCGACCAAGCCGATTCGTATGCCGCGTCCAAGCGCGAGGAGGCGGACATCCAGGCCGCCGCAATCGTACATAAGGCGGGCGAGGAAGCCGATGCGCAGATCGAGGAGCGTCGCGCCGCCGCCCAAAGCGAGCTTGACGGTCTGTCCAAGCGCATCGCCGATCTGCAGGAACGCGAGTCCGTCATCACCCAGCGTGTTTCGGAACTGCGTTCTATGTTCTCGCAGGCGTTCTCCGGATTCGCTTTCGGCGGTAATGCGGCGGCCTCTGGTCAGGATCAGGAAGCCGCTGCCGCGGCGGCATTGCCGGTGGTTGCGCCCGTCCCGGAAGTCAAGCCTGTACACAACGAGGCCGATGACCAGCCGGGTGAGTTGAGCGGAAACGAGTCGGCTGCCGACGATCACAATGAGACAGATGCGGCACCGGCTGATTCGGCTGATTCGGCTGATTCGGCTGCGCAGAATGAGCAGTCCGAATCGTCTGAGCCGTCCGAGCACCAGACACAGGGCGAACCGGAGGCCCCGACTCAGGAGAATCCGGCCGTATCTGAGCAGAACGGCGAATGACAGGCCTTCGATTAGACTACTAGCGGTAAGAATTACGGCACCTGCGCTTTCGAGCCAGGTGCCGTATTCGTTTGAATCTGCGCCACAAGCGCACCATCACAGAAGGAGTATGACATGAGTGAATTGACGCCTCTGACCGACGAAGCGTTGAATACCCTGCGCGGCGATTTCGCACAGAGCGGCACCAACCGTCTGGCCATGAACGCGGTGACCGCCGCCGGCATCGACAAGGTGGCTCGCAATTATGACCGCGCTCGTCTGATGCAGCGTCGTTTCTCCACCATCGTTGACAATGGCGAAGCCACCCATCAGGATCGCTCCGGCCGCTGCTGGCTGTTCAGCTCCCTGAACGTGGCCCGTTTCGTGGCCAAGAAGAACATGAACTTGAAGGAGTTCGAGTTCTCCCAGAACTACGCCATGTACTACGACAAGCTCGAGCGCGTCAACTACTTCCTTAAGGATGTGGCCGCTCTGGTGGCTGCCGGAGAGCCTTCCGACTCCCGCCTGATGCAGCACCTGCTCGCCGACGTGATGGGCGACGGCGGCCAGTGGACCATGGCCATGAACGTGTACAAGAAGTACGGCGCTGTGCCCAAGGACCTGTTCCCGGAGACCGAATCCTCCAAGAACACCGGTGAAATGAACATCCAGCTGCGCCACATGCTGCACACCGCCGTGGCGCACATGTACGCCGCTGACGGCGATGCCTCCAAGGTCGAGGCGATTATTGCCGACGCCACTGCTGCCGGCCACCGTATTCTGACCATCCACCTGGGCGAGCCGCCGGTTTCCTTCGACTGGGAATGGACCGACAAGGATGGCGAATTCCACCGCGACGGCGAGATTACGCCGGTTGAGTTCTGGAAGAAGTACGTGGGTCCGGCTGATCTTGAGGACTACGTGTGCCTGGTGGACGATCCGCGCACCGAGCACGCCAAGGGCAAGAAGATCGGCATCGAGCACCTCGGCAATGTGGCTGGCGGCGACGCCACCGAATACCTCAACGTGCCGAACCAGTTCATGAAGGACTGCGTCAAGCAGATTCTGGTCGAGCAGGGCATTCCGGTGTGGTTCGGTGCCGACTGCCACCCGTTCATGGATCGTGAATCCGGCGCTTGGGCCACCGATCTGTTCGAGTACGGCAAGGTATACGACGTGGACTTCGACCTCGATAAGGAAGCCCGCGTACGCTTCGGCGATTCCGCCATGAACCACGCCATGGCATTCGCCGGTGTGGACGTTGCCGACGATGGCACCACCCGCCGCTGGCGCGTGGAGAACTCCTGGGGCGCCAAGATCGCCGACAAGGGCTACTTCACCATGTCCGACGACTGGTTCACCGAATACGTCTACGAGGTCGCCGTCCCGAAGAGCATGCTCCCAGCCGAATACCAGAAGGCTCTAGAAGAGCCCGCCACCATGCTTCCGGCTTGGGATCCGATGGGCGCACTCGCATAAG
>ENA-OQOA01000853-OQOA01000853.1-human-gut-metagenome-genome-assembly--contig:-NODE-853-length-11074-cov-3.411802_pt1 | contig 11074 bp, 9 predicted proteins | sample MGYA00242633_ERZ504888 | MGnify/ENA primary metagenome ERZ504888 (study PRJEB26092, sample SAMD00036372) | human gut metagenome | host: Homo sapiens | study: EMG produced TPA metagenomics assembly of... | reverse complement strand
CTCGGCAACGACTCCATCAGCGCGCTGAATATGCGTCTTGCCGAGCTGCTGGGCATCTCGCTGGGCGTGCAGAACGTCACCACCAACATCCTCTTCTTTGCGCTGGAATTCTGGTTCGGCGCAAGTACATCGGCCTTGGCACCTTCGTCAACGGCATCGGCATGGGGTTCATCATAACCTTCTTCTACGACCCCATTGCCGCGGCCTTCGGCCCGGCGGCGTCCCTGCCGGAACAGCTGGTGTGGGTGATGCTGGCCGTCCTTGTGACGGCGCTGGGCGCGTCTCTCTACCAGACGGCTGACCTCGGCATCGCGCCCTACGATTACCTCTCGCTGGGTCTGCGGGACTACACGCACTTCCAGTACTTCGGCTGCCGCGTCTTTACCGACGCCTTCTGCGCCCTGCTCTGCTGGCTCCTGGGCGGTCTTGTGGGTCTGGGTACCCTCATCTGCGCGTTCTGCCTCGGACCCTTCATCCAGTTCTTCAACGGCCTCGTCTCCGAGCGGGTCCTGCAGTATAAGCCCGAAAAAGCATGAGCATAACAAAAAGACATCTGCCGCCGGCAGATGTCTTTTTTGTATCTTACTCGAATTTGAACAGCGGCGTGCCGGTGGAGACGATGCCGCCCGCGATGATATGGAGCTTTGGCAGGTCGTCGGCGTTGGTCACGATGACGGCGGTGGTGGTGGGGTGGTTGGCAGCGCGGATGGCGTCCAGATCGACCTTCAGCAGAGCGGTGCCGGCCTTGACCTTCTGCTCTTCCTTGACCAGAGCGGTGAAGCCCTTGCCCTGCATCTCGACGGTGTCCATGCCGACATGGATCAGCAGCTCGATGCCGTCGTCGCTGGTGATGCCGATGGCGTGCAGGGTGGAAGCCACCTGCGTGATGGTGCCGTCAAACGGGGCGTACACGGTGTCGCCGGTGGGCTCAATGCCGCAGCCGGGCCCCAGAATGGCGGTGGCGAACGTCTCATCGGGGATCTGCTCCAGCGGGATCACCGTGCCGTCGATGGGAGCTTTGACGACCATCTTTTCACCGGAGAACCGCGTCTCTTCCGCAGTCTTTGCCCTGCCGCCGAAGAGCCTGTCAAAAAAGCCCATAGAGAAAACCTTCCTTCCACTCGTGTTTCTTTCAAAGATAGCATACTGACGCCCCAAAAGCAACCGGCGTTTCGCATAAAACGGAGAGGAAAGTTTTGGCAGTTACATCAGAGCGATGAGCTGCTCGATCTCTTCCATCTTAGTGGCCCAGCTGGTGGCGATGCGGACGACGGTGTGGCTGTCGTCGAACTTCTCCCAGAAGCCGAACTTTGCCCTGCCTTCCAGCGCGGCCAGCTGGGTGTTTTCCAGCACGACGAAGAGCTGGTTGGTGGGGGAGTCCATAAAGAAGTGGTAGCCCTTTGCGGCGAGGCCCTTCTTGAGGGCGTTGGCCGTCTCGATGGCGTTGCGGCTGATGCGGGTGTAGAGGTCGTCGGTGAAGAGGACGTCGAACTGGATGCCCATAAGGCGGCCCTTGGCCAGCAGAGCGCCCTGCTGCTTGACCATGGTCATGAAGTGGGCCGGTGCGCCGTGGGGGAAGACCACGGCCTCGCCGCAGAGTGCGCCCACCTTGGTGCCGCCGATGTAGAAGACGTCGGTGAGCCGGGCGAGGTCGGCCAGGGTCACATCGGTGCCTTCGCTCACCAGCGCGTAGCCCAGACGTGCGCCGTCCACGAAGAGGGGCATATGGTAGGTGTGGCAGACGGCGGACAGGGCCTCGAGCTCAGCCTTGCTGTACAGGGTGCCGTACTCGGTGGGGTGGGAGATATACACCATGCCGGGGAAGACCATGTGGTCGTGGTTCGAGTCGGCGTAGAAGGTCTTGCAGAAATCCTCCACCGTGGCGGCGTCCAGCTTGCCGTTCTTCTGGGGCAGGCCGATGACCTTGTGGCCGGTGAACTCGATGGCACCCGCCTCATGACCGGCCACATGGCCGGTGGCGGCGGCGACGACGCCCTCCCAGCGGCGGAGCGTGGAGGCGATGACGATGGAGTTGGCCTGGGTGCCGCCGGAGATGAAGAAGACGTCTGCCTCGGGGCAGGCGCAGGCGGCGCGGATCTTCTCCTTTGCGCTGGCGCAGTAGGGGTCGGTGCCGTAGCCGGACACCTTCTCGAAGTTCGTTTCCGTCAGCTTCTGCAGGATGGCGGGATGCGCACCCTCGCAGTAGTCGTTCTCAAAATACAGCATATTCTTTCCCTTTCCTTTATTACGATAAAGAAGATGATTCTATTGTGAGCCAGGAACGCACGTTTGTCAACCCTTTGAAACCATGGAAAAATGCCCACCCTTTGCTGTATCTTTAATTTATTTGTGGTATACTTTTACAGTGGTACCGAATATAGATCGGGAGGGACAGCAAATGAAGCAGATGCTCCGGAAAAAGGACGTCTGGGTACTTTTGGCGGCGCTCATCGGGGCGTTCGCCTGTGTGACGCTCATCCAGTTCATCAGCGGCCGCATCGACGGTGTGGCCTCGATGGTGTTCCTGCTGGCGGTGTTTTTTGTTTCCATGTACACCGACGGCTACTGGTGGGGCGTGGCCGGTTCTGTCATCAGCGTGCTGGCGGTCAACTTCGCATTCCGCACGCCCTACTTTGCCTTCAACTTCACCATCCCGGAGAACATCTTCTCCGGGATGGTGATGCTGGTGGTCTCCTTCATGACGAGCACCCTGACCACCCGCATCAAAAAGCAGGAGCAGCTGCGGATGGAGAGCGAGACGGAGAAGATGCGGGCCAACCTCCTGCGGGCTGTCTCCCACGACCTGCGCACTCCGCTGACGTCCATCTACGGGGCCTGCTCTACGGTCATCGACAACTACGACTCGCTGGGCCGGGAGCAGAAGATAAAGCTCCTTTCCGAGGCCTGTGCCGACGCCCAGTGGCTCAACCGGATGGTGGAGAATCTGCTCTCCGTCACCCGCATCGACTCCGACGGCGTCGCCATCCAGAAGACGCCCACCGTGCTGGAAGAGCTGGTGGATACGGTGCTGGTGCGGTTCCAGAAGCTCCACCCCGGCGTACCGGTGGAAGTAAAGCTTCCGGATGACTTCATCGTCATCCCGATGGACTCCATGCTCATCCAGCAGGTGCTGACGAACCTTTTGGAAAACGCGGTGCTCCACGCCAAGGGGATGACCCGCCTGACGCTGCGGGTGTTCACGCTGGGGCAGCGGGCGGTGTTTGAAGTCGTTGACAACGGCTGCGGCATCCCGAAAGAGAGGCTCAAGACCCTCTTCACCGGCACGACCCTGACGCAGGATACCTCGTCGGGCGGCAAGCACGGCATGGGCATCGGGCTGTCGGTATGCGCGGCCATCATCAAAGCCCACGGCGGCGAGATAAAGGCCGAGAGCACGCCCGGCGAGGGTACGACCATCCGGTTCTGGCTGGAGACCGAAGAAGTGGATACGGAGGAAACAGAGGATGAGCAATAATAAATTCAAGGTACTTATCATCGAGGATGAGGCGAACATCTGCAGCTTCATCCAGACCCTGCTGGAGACCAACGGCTATCAGGCGCTGGTGGCCCAGACCTGCGTGATGGGCATGACCATGTTCATCTCCTATAACCCGGACCTCGTCATCCTGGACCTCGGCCTGCCCGACCGGGACGGTCTGGACGCCATCCGCTCCATCCGGCAGAAGTATCTGACCCCCATCATCGTCCTGTCGGCCCGCACCACCGAGCAGGATAAGATCGAGGCCCTCGACCTCGGTGCCAACGACTATATCACCAAGCCCTTCGGTACCGGCGAGCTGCTGGCCCGGGTGCGGGCTGCGCTGCGGGTGAACCGCTATGGCGGCGGCAGCTTGCCCGGCGGGGTGTTCAGCGCACAGGGCCTCACCATCAACTACGAGCGCCGCAAGGTGTTCGTGGATGGGCAGGAGGTGCGCCTGACCCAGACGGAGTACAACATCGTGGCTTTTCTGTCCGAGCACGCCGGGCGCGTGATGACCTATGCGGCCATCGTCCGGGCCATCTGGGGCGACACGGACGCCAGCAGCACCAAGAAGCTGCAGGTAAATATGGCCAATATCCGCAAAAAGCTGGGCAGCCGCCCGGGCAGCAATACTTATATCCTCAACGAGCTTGGCGTCGGCTATCGGATGATAGAAGAAGACGCAAAGCCTCTGGAACCTGCGGAGGAGACGAAATGACACTGGCGCTGAGCCTGTTTGTCCTGTTTTATATTTTGATGCTGGCGGTGCAGCAGTACCGCCCCTGGGTCGCGCTGGGCGGAGCCGGGGCGTTCCTGCTGCTGGGAAAGCTGGGCGTGTATGATTTCACGCTGGCGGACGCTGCCCGGGCCGTAGACTTCAATGTCCTGCTGATGATGGCGGGAATGATGGGTACGGTCTTTCTTTTTATCCAGAGCAAGATGCCCGCCCGGCTGGCTGAGGAGCTCATTGCCCATGTGCCGGATGTCCGGTGGGCCGTGTCGGTGCTGGCGCTGCTGGCGGGGTTCATCAGTGCCTTTGTGGACAATGTGGCCACCGTGCTGATGGTGGCTCCGGTAGGGCTTGCCATCGCCCGGCGGCTGAAACGATCGCCGGTGCCGGTGCTCATCGCCATTGCGGTGTCGTCCAATTTACAGGGCGCGGCAACGCTGGTGGGGGACACCACGAGCATCCTGCTGGGCGGCTTTGCGGGGATGAATTTCTTCGATTTCTTCTGGATGGAGGGCCGGCCCGGCATCTTCTGGAGCGTGGAGCTGGGAGCACTGGCCTCGCTGGGGGTGCTGTTCTGGCTGTTCCGGGACCAGCGCCAGCCCGTCCATGTCACGGTGGAAACGGAGGTGGAGGACGATGTCCCCACGGCACTTCTCCGTGACGTGACGGTGGGGCTGCTCATCGCGGCGTCCTTCCTGCCTGAGCCTTCTGGCGGCGTGCTGCATCGGCTCTATGCCTTGCGCAGCGGGCTCGTCTGCATGGGGCTGTGCCTCTTCGGTGCCGCCCGTGCCTGCTGGCGCAGCCGCTCCCTGAAGCCTTTGGCCGAGACGTTCCGGGCGCTGGACTATGACACCCTGCTGCTGCTCTTCAGCCTCTTTATTCTGCTGGAAGGGGTGAGCAGGGCGGGCGTCATCGACGCGGCGGCGCAGCTGTTCCACTCCGCAGCCGGAGACGAGCCGCTGCATCTTTACCTGCTGCTGGTGGCTGCGTCGGTGGGGCTGTCGGCCTTCATCGACAACATCCCCTATGTGGCGGCCATGCTGCCGGTGGTGCAGGGCGTCGCCGCCCTCATGAACGGCGGCGGGGGCATTGAGCCGGAGCTGTTCTACTTCGGTCTGCTTACCGGCGCGACGCTGGGCGGCAACCTGACCCCCATCGGCGCGTCGGCCAACATCGCGGCCATCGGCATTCTCCGCAAGAACGGCGAGACTGTCCGCACCCGGGACTTCCTGCGCATCGGCGTACCCTTCACACTGGCGGCAGTTCTCGTGGGGGCAGGGAGCCTCTGGCTGTTCTGGGGCATCTGAGAAAATTCAGGAAAAACTGCAAAAGAAGAAGCGTGGTCTGGCAGACATCTGCCCCGGAAGCAGGCATCACCGGGGCGGATGTCTGTGTTTTTGTGCGCAGGGACGCAAGATAAAATATGCGGAAAAGAATGCAAAAACTTTTTTGAAAAAAAGCTTGACTTTCCCGCTTTCCGTGGTATAATAACTATCGTTCCGAGCCGAACGGCGGCGAACAAAACAGAATATGCGGATATGGCGGAATTGGCAGACGCGTTAGATTCAGGTTCTAATCGGGGCAACTCGGTGGAGGTTCAAGTCCTCTTATCCGCACCATGACGAATGTTCTTACAGCATTTAGCTGTCAAAGAACATTCGTCATTTTTTTATTGCTAAATAGCGACATCACAGGGGGCGTAGTTCACAACTACGCCTTTTCTTGTATTCACCGACACATCAGGTGTCGGCAAAGGAAGTGCGCTTGGAATCTCGATGGTGCCCACGCAGTTGTAGTGAATGCGGAGCCGCTGCTCCCTATACACCGTTTGACCTTTTCTGCATTGAACACTTCGATTTTTTCCTACCAGTTCATTCAGCATCCGGGGTGTCAGCTTTTTTGCTCTGGTGTACTTGCGAACCAGACTGATGAACATATCCGTTGTCATAGTTCGGCTGCTCTGCTTTTCGATTTCGGAGCGGAGCTGTTTGATTTTCTCGGTCAGCTCCTTTTGCTCGTCCTCATATCTCCGGGACATTCTGGAAAAGCGTTCGTCAGAGATCTTGCCGGAAACATTGTCCTCATAGATGCGCTCAAAAAGGCCGTCCAGTTCTTCATCACGGGCAAGGAGTGCTCTCAACTCTTTCTCTTTCAGCTTGCGGTCGGCTTCGTCCGCCTGCTGGGAGTGCCCGATAATAGCCTTCAAAAAGTCGTCCTCATAGAGGCTGGCAAACTTGGTCAGCCGCCGAATCTCGCCCAGCACCACTTCTTCCAGAAAGTCTACCCTGATGTAGTGGGTGGATTGGCAGGTGCCACGGTTACCCTTGTAGTTGGAGCAGTTGAAATACTGGATTTCCGGGTTGCCCTGATTGAAGTGGAAATGCAGATTGCAGCCGCAGTCTGCACAGACAAGCAAGCCAGAGAACATATTGTGTTCTCCGTTGCTGGTACAGCGTTTGCGCATTTTTCCGCGTTTCTGCTGTACCTGTTCAAACACGGCTCGCTCAATAATTGGCTCGTGAACATTTTGGAACACTACCCAATTTTCCGGGTCGTTATGAATCCGCTTCTTATTCTTGTAGGACTTGGAGTAGGTTTTGAAGTTCAGAACATCACCACAATACTCCTGCTGGTACAGAAGATGGGTAATCGTGGAGCCATTCCACTTGGTGGCGGGGCGCGTCTTGGTCTTTCCGGGACGGCCGATGCCTTTCTGAATCCAGTAGGCCTGCGGCGTCAGGATGCCTTCCTTTTCAAACTGGGTGGCAATCTGTTCCGTGCCAAAGCCCTCCAACGTCATATCAAAAATGCGCCGGACAACTTGTGCAGCTTCTTCATCAATGACCCAATGCTTGGGATTGTTCGGGTCCTTGATATACCCATAGGGAGGAAGTCCCATCGGTTCGCCGGAGTTGCCTTTGATTTTATTACTGATACGGCGTTTCTTGCTGATGTCACGGGCATACCACTCATTGAACAGGTTTCGGATGGGTGCCAGTTCGTTTTCTCCCTCGGCCGTGTCGATGTTGTCCGAAACGGCAACAAGCCGGATGTCATGGTCTGGGAAAAATTCTTCTGTCAGCCGTCCGACCTCAATATAGTTTCGGCCCAGACGGGAAAGGTCTTTGACGAACACAGCAGAGGCTTTTCCTTGTTCAAGCTGCTGCATCATTTCAACGAAACCGGGACGGTTCATGGTCACGCCGGAAATGCCATCATCCAGAAAGTGAACCAGATTGGTATAGCCTTTTTCCTTGCAACCTTGGTGAGCAGTTTCTTTTGGTTGCCGATGCTGTAACTCTCGCCTTCCAAATTATCATCACGAGAAAGACGCTCATAGAGAAAAGCAGTTGCTTCACGGATTTCTTGTTACTCGACTGTTTCATACTCGCTCCTTTCTTGGGACAGTCGAATAGCAAATTCACTTGTACACCTATATTATAACACAATCCGCTTTTCTCTGTCCGCTGCCTCCCGAAAGGTCATTATAATTTTTCGCTTTCGGATTTCATCAGCCGGAGAAGAACTTCTCCTAAGGTTTGGGAACTTTCTTCTTTGAACACCGGCTCAACGATAAAGGAGCGATTGCCAATACGATAAGTCGAATCCAGAGTAAGCATCTCTGGATTTTTGTTTTTTCAGGGTTTGTCTTTTTCGCTTGCATCGTAAAAATCCCCTTTCTTAAAAAATCATAAAATGAGCCAACGGACGGCTGCTGGCAGCAGCCCACGGGAATCTCACCCCTGCATTCCTCATGCAGCCCTACTCATTGCCTGCGACGCTCTGAACGCTCGGACTTTGACGGTAAGGGAGTATCAGCCTGTCGGTATGTCATGGCCCGCAAGTAGCCGCGCTTGCATTGCGGCGTGGTGATGATCGCTCCACTTTTCAGAGAAAAGCATCATGGCGCACCCGCCGTCCGGCTCGATACAGACAGCAACGTATCCGTTTGCCCTATGATGCACCGCCGTTATCTTGCGGGCTTCTTTATCAAGGAACAATAAGGCTTTGTCAGCCTGTAAAAGCATACCGTTTCCGATATGCTTTTACGGAACGACAAACAGCCCATAACGGGAAGCGTGGAAAGGGGTACACGCTCCCCGCATGGGCTTAAAGAGTTAGCCTACATGAAACGCAAGAGTGCGGGTAATAAGGCGCACTTGCAGCCTGTTACGCATTTTCTTCGTCCACATAGGAGTAAGTATTGCCCGCGTCGTCTTTCAGTGTTCGGGTACAAAGTTTCGCTATGTAACCCTCGTAATGCTTCAAGATCGCGCACATGGCGTTTGTGTCGCCGTTTGCCGCTGCGGAAATGACAGGGAACGGCAACAGATTTTCAGATTTCCTAACGGTATTCATCATCTGCTTTTCCCTCCAAATACTGTTTGATTTTCGCAAGCGCGGATTTCCTGTGCCGGAAAACCGTCGTGCGTACAACATTCAGCAGTTCAGCAATTTCCGCGTCGCTCATGTCCAAGAAGTAGGACAAAAGGATAATGTCGCGTTTCCTTTCGGGCAAAGCGTTAAGGGCTTCGGCAAGCAGTTCATTTTTGACGAGTACATCAAAGCCGGACACTTGAAAACGGAAATAATCGCTTTTGTATTCGTCCGTTGTGAAAAGCTGCGCGAGTTCGCTTTCGCTCAAATCCGAAAAAGGTACTTCGCGTGCTGCGCGTTTCGCAAGAGTGCGGCGGTGGCTTTTCGCTTCGCCAACCAAAGTTTTCTTGCTAATGCGTCGTACTGATGTTGTATTCTTTCCTTGTCGGAAGAAGATAGCTCCATAGAGTTCACCTCCTTCCCGCGTGGAGTAGAGGACGGGAGTTAAAGGTTTGTCCTCTCTGCCCCTTTCGCTCCGTACCCGTTCGGGAGATGGCTCTTTGTGCTCCTTCAAAAATAAATTGAAATAAACAAAATGCGCCCGCCCGCAAGACGCGGACGGGCGCAAAGGAAATGTAAGCAGTAGCTAAATGTATTGACAGTTCACATTCATAGCCGGAATATCCCGCTTGCGGAGCATAGCTTTTTTTGACCGCAAAGCATTAGGCGGGTTACAGTAAATAAAAATGGACACGGCGATACCTCCCCGATACCGCCGTATCCTTAAAAAAGGGCGACTTTAATACACTACCCGCAATCCATTCTATAATAGGGAACAGCGGCTTTTGCGCAATATTAAATAAAAAAGCCGATAACACATAGGTTTTTTGACCTAATGCGTTATCGGCTCTGCGTCTATGCGTCTGGCACTTTTAATCATTTTTTTTTGAATTTTATTATATGTGTTAGCTAACTGTCCACAAGCCGCGTTAATCTCTCTGCCATGAGAAACTCTCATAGTAACTTCAAGTCCTGCTTGCTCTAATTGATGTTTGAATGCAACTATTTCCCGTTTCTGTGGTGCTTTAATTCTTGAATTGCTTGTTGGGTTGTATTGTAACACGTTAATCATAACTTTTTTGCCCCGAAACCATTTTGCAAGTTGTCTTACATCTGAGGGCCGGTCATTTATACCCGGTAAAAGCAAATACGCAAAGACAATTTTGCGATTATGCCTTTCAGAATAGGATAAGGCTTGCTTAACAACATCTTCAATAGCATATATGCGCATGTGAGGAATAATACGATTTCTTGCAGATTGTGTTGCTGCGTGTAAAGATATTGTCAACTGAATTTTAAGATGTTCCTCGCGCAATTTTTTTAATTGATCGACCGGACCAACTGTTGATATGGTAATGCCGTCGGTTGGAAAGTTGAGCCCATATCTATCTCGGAGAATATGGATTGCTTTTATCAAGTTGTCATAATTGAATAAAGGCTCTCCCATACCCATAAAAACGATACGGTTTACTTTTCGACGCAACAATATAATCTGTTGTACGATTTCTGACGATGTTAGATTACGAACAAAGCCATTTCGCCCGGACTCACAAAAAATACAACCAACAGGACAACCGACTTGTGTGCTCACGCAAACAGTTCCACCATCTCGCCGCTTGATAAAAACCGTTTCAATGTATTTGTTGTCTTTCAGTTCGTAAACATACTTTTCAGTATCACTGCTTTTGCAAATATTTTTTACCAACATTGATAGATTTTTTTTGCGTGGTAATTGCTTATATAATTCTTCATATAAGGCTTTTGCTTCATTCTCGCCAATAACTTCCGACATTTCTTTGTAAGTAAATCCGTATGGATCATTCCGTACTTCCGCAGGCGTATATTTAGGTAAACGTTTCATTTTTATATCCTTTCTTCTAAATAATAAAAGTTTGTTTTTCTGTATTTTTGATTACAATCTCTAATTTTTCTACATCAATGATATGCGTCAATTTGCATTTAGGGCAGAAAAGAGGAAAATCTTTTAATACAGTATTATGAAATACTTGAACTCTCGTCTTTCCGTTACAAATCGGACATTTTATCCAATATTTTTTAAGCATTATATTTCACTCGTCCTTTTTACACAAAAAATGCAGGTCAATCCGCAACATGAGCATTGACCTGCATTTATAATGCACAGAGCAGTACAACAAAACTAAGGCATAGCTTGCACTATGTCTATACTATATCTATACGTCGTTAGTTTTTTGTATAGCATCCGCAAAATAAGCATGACAAAAAAGCCCATGTTGAAAAATGGGAAAAATCCTTTTTTTCAATGCTTATCTAATACGCATGCTATGCAACATAAACGCCGCCTCCTTTTACATAAATTTATTTATCAGAAAATCAGTCTACTGTCAATACACAACAGGAAGTATTTAACCTAATGATATGAATTGTGTGGACCATATCCAAAAAGAAAGGTGAACTAGTAAAATGTAACAGGGTGAATAGAAAATCGGACAAAAACGACCCGTACA
>ENA-OQOA01000851-OQOA01000851.1-human-gut-metagenome-genome-assembly--contig:-NODE-851-length-11133-cov-3.235780_pt1 | contig 11133 bp, 5 predicted proteins | sample MGYA00242633_ERZ504888 | MGnify/ENA primary metagenome ERZ504888 (study PRJEB26092, sample SAMD00036372) | human gut metagenome | host: Homo sapiens | study: EMG produced TPA metagenomics assembly of... | reverse complement strand
ATATTTCACAGCATATTAAGTGGAAATGTGAATAATAGAAAGGGCGATTTATGAGTAAAGTAGCAATATTAACAGACAGCAATAGCGGTATTACACAGGCACAGGCTAGGGAAGTGGGTATAACAGTTATACCTATGCCTTTTTTATTGATGGTGTGGAATACCTTGAGGATATTAATCTTACACAGGAAGAATTCTATGAAAAGTTGAAAAATGATGCAGACATATCTACATCACAGCCATCTATAGGAACATTGCAGGAATATTTTGATGAATTGTTAAAGGACAATGACGAGGTTGTATTTATACCTATGTCAAGTGGACTTAGCGGTACATGTCAGACAGCAACTATGGTAGCTGGTGATTATGATGGCAAAGTACAGGTTGTCAATAACCAGCGTATATCAGTAACTATGCGCCAGTCAGTCATAGATGCAAAGGCTTTGGCAGATAAAGGAATGAATGCCGGAGAGATTAAGAACATACTTGAGAAACACAAGATGGATTCAAGCATATATATTACTCTTGAGACACTTAAGTATCTTAAAAAGGGTGGAAGGATAACACCTGCAGCTGCGGCAATCGGAACTATGTTAAAGCTTAATCCTGTATTACAGATTCAGGGAGAGAAGCTTGATGCTTTTGCTAAGGCAAGAGGTAAGGCTTCTGCTAAGAAGATTATGCTTAAAGCTATGAAGGATGACTGTGAGAACAGATTTAAAGATTATGCAACTGAAGGGAAGCTTCATATGGAAGTTGCATATACTGGTAATGAAGAAGAAGCTAAGGAATGGGCTGAGGCTGTAAAAGAAGCATTTCCAGAATATGATTTTCATATGGATCCGCTCTCGTTAAGTGTTGCCTGCCATATTGGATATGGTTCATTGGCAATAGCAGTGTCAGCTTATGTACCGGAGGCAGAATAATGGCAGCACCTTTAAGAAGTGAGATTGATAATGAGTTCAAATGGGCAGTCAATGACATCTACTCATCAGATAATGTGTGGGAGGAAGATTACCAGAAGCTTATTAAACAGGCGGGCGAGCCTTGTGAATATCAGTCTGTTTTAACTGAGTCGGCTGATAATCTTTATAATGTATTAAGGGAATTAAATGATACAGATTATCTTGTTGAGAGATTATATGTATATGCTTTTATGAGATATTATGAGGATACAGCTAATTCAATGTATCAGGATATGTCAGGCAGGGCGCAGGCGGCAGCAGCTAAATGTGCAGAAAAGTACGCATTTGTTGAGCCTGCAATATTAAGTATGGACGAAAATGTTCTCTATGAATATTTAAAAGATGACAGACTCAAGCTGTATAAGCATATGATTGATGATATGTTAAGCCAGAAAGAACATTCGTTATCTGAGAAGGAAGAAGTTCTTCTTGCAAAAGCATCTCAGGTAATGTCTGTACCTAATGAGATATTCTCTAAGTTTAACAATGCAGATGTCCATTTTGGCAGTATAATTGATGAATCTGGGAATAAGGTTGAGCTGACTAACGGAACATATGTAAAATATATGCAGAGCCAGCAAAGAAGTGTAAGAAAAGAAGCCTTTGAGTGTCTTTATAAGGAATATAAGCAGCACATCAATACGCTTGCAGCCTGCTTTTATGGCAACGTAAAACAGGCAGTATTTAGGGCAGAAGCTAGAAAATATGAATCAACATTACATATGTATCTGTCTGATTCATTTATTCCTGTAGATGTATACAAGAATCTCATTAATACTGTAGATGACAATCTTAATCTCATGCACAGATATGTTGACATAAGAAAGAAAGCTTTAGGGGTTGATGAGCTTCATTTTTATGATATATATGCTCCTATGGTAGCGGACTATGAGTGGAAGGTTACTTATGATGAAGCCAGACAGATGGTTCTTGAAGCTTTAGCCCCTATGGGCGAAGAGTATGTTGCTAAGGTTAAAGAAGGCTTTGAAACAGGCTGGGTTGATGTATATGAGAATAAAGGAAAGCGAACAGGAGCATTTTCGTGGGGTGCATATGGAACACACCCTTATGTATTCCTTAATTTTTCTGGAACATTAGATGATGTATTTACTATTATCCACGAGATGGGTCACGCAATGCATACATACTATTCTAATTCTAACCAGCCATATATATATGCGGGTTACAAGATATTCGTTGCAGAGGTTGCCTCTACATGTAATGAAGCACTTCTTATGAATTATCTGTTGGAAAGCTGTAAGAATGACAAAGATGATAAGAGAAGAAAATATCTTCTTAACCATTATTTTGAGCAGTTTAAGGGTACTTTGTTCAGACAGACAATGTTTGCTGAATTCGAGATGACAGCCCATAAAATGGTCGAAGAAGGCAATGTCCTTATTGCTGACAATCTGTGTGATGTATACAGAAAGCTTAATGAAAAGTATTTTGGAAGTGAGTGTGTTATTGATGATGAGATAGCATACGAGTGGGCAAGAATACCACATTTTTATACTCCATTTTATGTATACCAGTATGCAACAGGATATTCAGCAGCTATAGCAATAGCAGCTGGAATATTAAAGGGAGATAAAGCTATTAAAGAGGGGTATAAAAAGTTCCTTTCAGGTGGCAGCAGCATGCATCCTATAGAGCTTCTTAAGCTGTGCGGAATAGATATGGAAAAACCGGATGTTGTTCAGTCAGCGCTTGATGTGTTTAAAGAACTGCTTACAGAATGGGGTTAAGTTATTAACACATTTTGTTCTATAACCCTGATCTGCAATTTGTTCTATAATCCTAAGAATAGTAAATAGTAAATAGTAAATAGTAAATAGTAAAAGAACCCTGCGGTATAGCAGGGTTCTTTTTAGAGGTGTAAAATATGATAAACAAAAATTTAAGTAGTTGTCTGTTAAATAAGGCTCTTATAAAGCTCTGTTATCTCTTCAACGCTTGTTTCTCTTGGGTTACCAGGTCTGCATGCATCATCATAAGCTGACTGTGCAAGGAATGGAATATCCTCTTCTTTAACAATATCTTTAAGATCAGCAGGAATACCAACATCCTGTGACAGCTTCTTAACAGCATCTACAGCAGCTTTTCTGTATTCTTCCTGTGTCATATCATCTGTACCTTTAACACCCATAGCTTTCGCAATATCACGATATTTCTCACCAGTTGCTGGAGCGTTGTATTCCATAACTGTTGGAAGGATAATAGCGTTAGCAACACCGTGTGGTGTATCATAGAGAGCACCAAGTGGGTGAGCCATGGAATGAACAATACCAAGACCTACGTTAGAGAATCCCATACCTGCTATATACTGTCCAAGTGCCATGCCTTCTCTTCCCTCAGGTGTGTTTTCAACAGCACCTCTAAGGCTCTTAGAAATGATTTCAATAGCTTTAAGATGGAACATATCGGATAATTCCCATGCACCAGCTGTGATGTATCCTTCGATAGCATGTGTGAGGGCATCCATACCTGTAGCGGCTGTAAGTCCCTTAGGCATACTTGACATCATGTCAGGATCAACTACTGCAACAACAGGAATGTCATGTGGGTCAACACATACCATCTTACGATTCTTGCTTGTATCTGTGATAACGTAGTTGATAGTAACCTCTGCGGCTGTACCAGCAGTAGTAGGAACAGCAATGATAGGTACTGCAGGTTTCTTAGTAGGAGCAACACCTTCAAGACTTACAACATCTGCAAACTCAGGGTTGTTGATGATGATGCCGATAGCCTTGGCTGTATCCATAGAAGAACCGCCACCGATAGCGATAAGATAATCAGTACCGGCATCCTTGAATGCCTGAACACCTGTTTTTACATTCTCTACTGTTGGATTAGGCTTGATATCTGAATATACTTCATAAGCTAAGTTGTTTTCATCAAGTACATCAAGAACCTTTTTAGTTACACCGAACTTGATAAGGTCTGGATCTGAGCAGACAAAAGCTTTCTTAAATCCCCTTGCAACAGCTTCTGTAGCTATTTCCTTAATAGCTCCCTTTCCATGATAAGATGTACCATTAAGAATAAATCTCTGTGCCATAATAAATATTTACCTCCATTCACGTTTTAATTCATAATTACATTTTAACACTTTGTCAGAAATATACAAGTAAAAATATCAAAAAATGCAAAATTGTGTCTAAATTCATAAAAAACATTATATATATGTATACAATCGAGCACATAAAACGAAAAAATGATTATTCATGTCGAAAAAATAGTAATTCATGCATATTGTTCCGCAGACGTGGATTAATTATGTATTATAAGCATAGTATCAGGGAACTGTTATCCAAAGATAAGTCAAAGATAAGTATAAGGGTGAGATTTATTTTTATTCTTTTATTGTAATCTTTATAGATGATGGTTAAAGCGGGAATTAAATAAATACATATAATTTACCAATATATAAGGAGGCGTTAATATGAAAAGGTTTTTGAGTGTACTTTTGTGTACGGCAATGCTGATTACAGCAGTACCGGGGATGTATTATGCACAGGGGTTTGGCAGTCAGACTGTATATGCACAGGAAAAAAGCGACAGTGATATACAGGAAATCGATTACCAGCTTAATGGAGGCCACTATGTAAGTGGATATGAGGCTCCTGTGAATTATCCGGTTCAGGAACTTCCTGATAAAGATAAAATAATTAATCAGGGATATGAGTTTGGAGGCTGGTATGATAATGCACAGTTTGAGGGAGAGCCTGTTACTAAGATTAATCAGGGTGATTATACAGGTGTAGTTGTGCTTTATGCCAGATGGATAGAAAGATATTATTATATTGATATACCTCAGAATGTAGATACAGCTGGTAAGGAAACTGGTGAAATACAGGTTTTTGGACATGCAGGAGGTTTATATGAAAAGGATAAGGTGAGTGTTTCAGTATCATCAGAAAATAAGTGGAAGCTTATTAGTAAAAATACTTCATATACTGATATTATGCTGGATTATGGTCTTTATCCTGATGGAAACAACGAAGCACTTGTGGATAATTCTATCGTATCAGAGCTTTCTAAAACAAAGCTTGATAACACAAGTAAGTACTTTGTAAGATTAACAGAGGCACCGGAGTATGCTGGTACATATTCAGACAGTCTTACATTTGATATATCCTTTGAAACAACTAATTATAATATAAAGTATGTTACAAACGGAGGAACTCTTTATTCAAAGAATAAGGATGAACAGCAGGGCAGCGTAGAACTGACGGAAGAGACCTTTGAAGCTGGTACTAAGCTTTCGCAGCTTCCATCACCTGGAAAGGAAGGTGCAGTATTTCTTGGCTGGTGTTATGATTCGACATGTACAGATTATGTAAGCTCAGAGGACAGGCTGTTAAGCGATGTAGTGTTGTATGCAGCATGGACTGACACACAGGAGTTAAGGACTGTAAGCCTTGAATCATTTGCAAGAAGCTATGATGTTGATGCAGATAGTTTTTCAATAACTGTAACTGATAAGACAGGCAGTCTTACACAGGATGATGTAAGAAGCCTTATAACAATAAAGAATACAAGTGACCTGTCTGATGAGACATCAGCAGTTGTGTCTGCAAAGGCTGTTTTTAGATGGAGAATATACATTTTCAGTGAAAAGCAATACAGGCTGGCAGCAGGGCAGTTCATATCGTCTTGAGCTTAATGATGACAGATTATACTTTACAGGTTATGATACAACTATAAGAGAGTACGATTTTACTGTTTATAAGCCAGAGGTGAAAAATGCCGGGCTGAATAAGGATATAAAGTATATAAGTTCAGGCAGTCTTAGCAATCTTATGGTTGATGGCAAGTCAGTAGATAATATATCTGTTTCTGCCATGACAGTTGGTGTTGATGGAACTATAACAGATTCAACAAAGGTTACCGGAAGCTTTACATATGTACAGGGTACATTAAGCTTAGGAGATAAGATAGCTGTATATGAAGGAAATGTTATTCCTTCACTTGATACAACATCAGTTTCAGATGATGATGTGTCATTTTTTGAGATAATTGCGGTAGATGGAAGCAGTTATTCATACAGGGGACTTGCAGCTAAGGAAATACTTTTCGTTCCTGATGTACTTCCTGTTAATATGATAGATGATAAAGACAATGATGCTGATAACAATAGTGTCACGATAGCACAGGACAAGCTGTCTTATAATAATGATACTAACAGTACAGATGATAATCCGTCACTAGGTGAAAATACAACTATAGATAATGGGGATTATCTGGCTTTATATAGTGATACAGAGGATAATATCCAGTATGCAGTTATAACAGAGGTTTCTAAAACAGATACAGATTATATAATTGTATACAATATGGTTACCTGGGAAGAAGTACAGGCAGCTATGGATATATATCAGACAGATAACATCAAAGGTGATGATATATTAAAGAACCAGGATGTTAACGAGATTGAAAGAAGTGTTGAACAGCAGGCAGCAGATAGTGGGTTTGCACAGAGTGTTGCCAATGAAGTCGCAAAGGCTGTTGTTATGACAGATTCTTACCAGGAGCTGAAAGAATACTTATCAGACAGACTTTCAGCTGATATAAGTGTCAGTGCAGTCAATGATGAAGAAGATGATTATGCTATGCAGTCAGTTGACGATGGTATAGCAGCATATGCAGATGATAACAAACCATCTGTAAGCATAGATCATATAAAAGCAGATCTTTCAACAAAGCTTAAGCATTTTGATAATATAAGTGGATTAAGGCTTGCACTTGATATTGGTGTAGAGATTGAGTTCTCTAATATGAAGGTAGTTGTTTCTGCTGCGTTTGAGCAGGAAGTAAAGATGAATATCAATGTAAGCGGTAAAGCTGTATGGAAAAAGTGGAAGGATATAATTCCTTATATAGACGATTACAGAGTTGCAGTTTCGTTGGATCTTTATGATTATACAGGCATTAATTTTAATGTTGATGTAAAAACAGCAGAAGGCGATGACGAAGAAGATGAAGATTCAACAAAGCTTGATATAGTAGTCAATAAAATAGCAGAAGAATTAAAGAATATGATGGAGCTTGGAACTACATATATTTCTGAGAATTCTGATATATCAACAAGGCTGGAAGATATAAATGACTTAAAGAAAGATGATAATGAAGATGATTCAGAGGATGACAAGGAAATATCAGTGGCAAAAAGTCTTGCCGAGAGATATTCTGATATGCTTGAAAATGAATCTGACTGGGTGGATTTATACACGAAGTCGCTCACATCATCACATGTAAGGGTTATAGGGATCATAGATGTAGCTTTTGATGTTGAATTCGTAGTATCGGCTAATGTTAATATATCCATGGGAATGACATACTGGTATCAGAATGGTAAAAGGTATGTATACAGCATAATGGTATTCAGTAAAAATGTTACAAGTGATACTATAGATTTAAGTGAAGAAAAGTATGAGCTCTCTGTATATGCTATAGGAACTATAGGCATAAGAGCTGGTATACGTCTAAGTGTCAGTGTTGGTCTTAGTATCAACGAAGCTTGCCAGTGTAGGATTTTTCGGCAGAGGTTGGTGGATACGCACAGATATGGGGATATCTTTTACTATCAGCTCAGGTATGCAGCCTCAGAGGGAAGAAACAGCAGCTCTATGGGAGCGATATATATGGAAGTAGGCGTATATATGCAGGTTGATTTCCTCGCACAGGCTTTGGCAGGAACGTTCAGTTATAATCCGACACTTTTTGAGAAGCAGTGGCCTTTATACAGTGTAGGTATTGTTGAAAATGTATGCGATTTCACATATGACCAGGAAGAGTATAAGGATATAAAACTTAAGCGTGATATTAAGGCAGTGCGTATACCGGAAACATATTTTAGTATGCAGTATCTGGATATGAAGGAAGGTCTTGAGGATGGTGAGTATTCCAACAAGATATTTGCTGATGACAGCAGATATTATGCTATTACAATGACTAATCCTGCATTTACATATGATCCATTAACAAACGTCATAACTGTTGACCCAGGTGATAAACCAGAGCAGGACGGAGAGATGATAATAACATGGAAGAGCCAGAAGGGTTCCTTCAATACTAAACCTATTACAAGAAGAATCTCTCTTCACTGGGATAACTTAAGAGATGGATATTATATAGCATTCCAGACTAATGGAGGCTCTATAGTAGATACAGTAGTGGCTAAGTATGGAAAAGAAGTGGCTAAACCTGAGAATCCGGTTAAGACTGGTTACACATTCGCAGGCTGGTACGAGGATGAAGCTCTCACTAAGAAGTATGAAATGCCGGATACTATGCCTAATGAGGATAGAATAGTATATGCTAAGTGGGAAGCATCAGATATGACATATAGTGTTGCTGACTATGTAGAAGGTACAGATGGCGTATATAGTCTGGCATCTATACGTACAGAAACTGCAAAGACTGATGATACGGTAACAGTACAGCCATCAGAAAGAAGCGGATTTATTACACCACCTGTATTATCATATGTAGTGCAGGCAGATGGAAGCACAAGATTTAACTACTATTATGCAAGAAACAAGTATAATATTAAGTTTGTATCAGAAGGAGAGACAGTTTCTGAGGGCAGCTATACATATGGAACACAGATGCCGACACCTTCCGTATACAGACCAGGATATGAGTTTGCAGGATGGGAACCAGAAGTAAGTTATACAGTTCCTGCAAGAGATGTGACCTATACAGCTATATGGAAAGAATCAGATGATGTTGTGTATACAACAAAGTATTATCTTGAAGATGAGAATGGCGGCTATGTGATAGATAAGGCTGGCATATCAAAGGGAACAACAGGACAGAATGTTACAGCTGCAGCTGCGGATTATGATGAAGGCAGTTATACAGTAAAAGATATACCATCTGGTATAGTAAAGGCGGATGGCAGTCTTGTTCTTAAAGTATACTATGACAGAAGTACATATGATATTACATATGATACAACAGGCGGCAAGCTTGAGAATAACAAGCAGGCAGTTAAGTGGGGAACAAAGGTTGTTACACAGGTTCCTGTAAGAGATGGTTATGCATTTGCTGGCTGGTATACGGATAAGGAGTGTACAAACAGCTTTAATGGTGTCATGCCTAAAGAGAATATAACGCTTTATGCAAAGTGGGATATGTCAAAGGTTAATTATACTGTTGAACATTATATGGAAAAAATAGATGGAAGTGGATATGAGCTTACTGACAGACAGGTTTATACAACTGATGTAGAAAGTACAGTCACTCCTGATGTGGAAAATGTTAAGGGATTTACATCTCCACAAAAACAGTCTGTAAAGGTTACAGATAGTACAAAGGTTATTAAGTACTACTATAAGAGAAATGTACATAAGCTTACACTAAAGTATAACAATGGAGAAAATGATGGAGTTTATGAGTACAGATATGGTACTAAGTTATCTGTAGGACAGCCGGTAAGAAAAGGTTATATATTTACAGGCTGGGATAAAGATATAGCAGAAACTATGCCGGATGAAGATATAACATATACTGCAGGCTGGAATATAGCGAAGTTTACTATAAGCTTTAAAACGGATGGTGGAAGTAAGATAGACTCTATAACACAGGATTATAATACAGCTATAAGCGCTCCTGCTGCTCCGGTTAAGAAGGGTTACACATTTACAGGCTGGGATAAGGATATTCCAGACCGCATGCCGGCAGAAAATATGCTTCTTACAGCAAAGTGGAGTAAAGATGTATATAAGATAGTGTATAATCTGAATGGTGGAGAAGCAGATAACCCAGGTACTTATGAGGTTGACAGCAGTGTTATTACACTTAAGACACCAGTGCGTAAAGGTTATACGTTTACAGGCTGGAGTGGAACAGGCATAGATAGCACAAGTAAAGAAGTAGTTATAACAACAGGTTCTACAGGAGACAGGACATATACAGCTAACTGGAAGGAAAACAGCTATACTGTACAGTTTATACCTTATGGTGATGGAACAACAGGTTCTATGAAAGAAATGTCACTTATGTATACAGCTGAGGCAGCTATAGAGGATAATAAGTTTGTAAGACCTGGTTATACATTTGCAGGCTGGTCTGTTGAAGCAGGCGGCGAGAAGAAGTATGAGCCTGGTGAGGTTATAAGCAGACTTAAGTCAGGTGATGGCGAAAGAATCACTCTGTATCCAGTATGGACAGCAAATGAATATACTGTACATTTTGATACAGGTGCCGGCGAAAAGCCTGATGATATGGTTTGTACATATGATAAAGAATATGAACTGCCAGTCACTACAAGAAGCGGCTACAGGTTTATGGGCTGGAGTGTTGAGGATGGTGGAGCAGTTATATATCTTCCAGGAGCATCAGCATCTAATCTGGCATGCGAAGGTGAAGTGACATTGTATGCAAGCTGGCTTAAGGTAGAGTTTAACTATAGCACATATAACAGCTATCATGTTACAGATGATAGCAAAGAAACACCAGTCAAGTTCCATTTTATGATAGGTGGAAGCCAGGCAGGTAATTCATCAACAGATGGTGGACGTACCAATGTTATATATATGGATGGAACGAATTTGGAAGAGTTAAAACGTGTATGCAGTACAATGACATTTACTATTACGTATAAGCTTGATATGGATGTAGATGGATTTGCAGATATGGATATAACGTATAGGAAAGCCTCTGACCAGAGTTGGCATGGATTTGCAGATAAAGATATAGATATAAAGAAGAATAATGGTAAAACATTAACTTACACGTATTCTATAAATATTTTCAGATGTGGATGCTATATGCTATAGATTTGATGCACATGGAGCTTTAGCTGATAAATATTGGCTTAGAAATATCAGATTCAATGCAAAGTTTCATTAAAGAGTATCAATAATATATAAAGAAGTTTATAATTAAAATTTAGGCTGTCACACTGATTGATCAGATTAGTGTGGCAGCTCTTTTTGACAAGAGCGCGAGCCGGGTGCCACAAGGTCCAGTGGACCTTGGCTTTGGCACGACCGAGGGGCGCTTTAGCGTCCCGAGAAATCGAACCCAAACTGCAAAGCAGTTGGGTATCGAGAAGTGCCCCGCACTTCTCGGATAACAAAAAAGGACTTCCCATTCGGAAGTCCTTTTTGTTATCTTAGAGAGCGCGAGACGGGGATCGAACCCGCGACCCCCTC
>ENA-OQOA01000849-OQOA01000849.1-human-gut-metagenome-genome-assembly--contig:-NODE-849-length-11134-cov-3.107568_pt1 | contig 11134 bp, 10 predicted proteins | sample MGYA00242633_ERZ504888 | MGnify/ENA primary metagenome ERZ504888 (study PRJEB26092, sample SAMD00036372) | human gut metagenome | host: Homo sapiens | study: EMG produced TPA metagenomics assembly of... | reverse complement strand
AGTTTCTTTATATCAAGATGCTCTACAAATGCATCTATTACCCTCACAATACTTTCTTCATCTACAAATGCATCCCATGAACAGCACATTAACTGATCACGGTCAAAACCTGAAAACATATAGCATGGCATCTCATCACACCTCAAAACAGAATATTTTCTCTGGTTTTATTATACTATATTTGAACCATGGCTGCATGATTTCTGTGTACTTTATTCAGTTTTCAATGTACATTTTTTATTTATATTGAACACCCATGTGAGTGAATCAATCTTAATTTCAGTGAAGACTCATCCTAGTTTTCGGACAGTCTCCCCATACCAGCCACCACTCTCCAAAGCCTCCAGCCGTCAGCCGCCCCCAGCCCCGAAAGGACAGCGGGTGGGGAGGCTCGTGCAGGGAGCGTAGCAACTCTTGGGCCCGGGAGATCAGCGTTGCGAACAAATGGCCGCACTGTCTGAGCGAAGCGAGTTTGCGCCATTTGCGAGCGCCTTTAGCTGATCTCCCGGGCCTTAGAGTTCCTAGCTCCCGAAACCAGTCTCCCCACCCGCTGTCCTTTCGGGGCGTCCGGTCTCCGGCCTCCACAGGCAACTTCCATATTTTGCTGAAAAATACTCCACCAAAATTTTAGTCACAACCGAATTCATTGTCCGTGCAAATGCCAATCCAATAATCCGTGACCTTCCCGGCTCAAGTGGTCTGCTCTCGACATCATTTGCAAATGCTTTCATAACCAGTTCCTGAGAAATCGTTACTCCAAGCCCACTTTTTACAAATGCCATAATCAACGTATCATCCCGAAAACTGTAAGATGTCTTCGGCTTTTTTTTTACAGCTTTCCAGCAAATGCAAAATATCATTATCACACCCCGGCGTTTCTATAATAAACGGATATTCTAATAACTCCTCCAGTCTCACACTTCTTTTTTCAGCAAGAGGATGTTCTTTCTTTATTACTGCACAAAGAGGATCTTCACACAATGGATAAAATTTCAAATCATCCGCAACAATAGATGACAAAAATCCGCAGTCCACTTGTCCATGAATAATCCAGTTTCTGATTTCATCATAGTTTCCATCAAAAATCTGCACTTCAACCTGCGGATAATTTTCATTAAAAAAATGGATCACGTCCGGCATCCACAATGCTGTTATACTGGAAAAGCTGCCAATTCGAAGTTTTCCTTCTATCTTATGATTAATGTTAAATGCTGCCTGTCTGAGTTTATCTTTCTGATTTGCCATCTCCTGTATATAAGGAAGCAGTCTCGTTCCATTATCCGTCAGCGTTACTCCTTTTTCGTCTCTTGCAATAATTGTCACACCCAGTTCTTCTTCAAAGCTGCCATCATCTGGCTAATACCTGACTGTGTATAGTTCAGTGCCTGTGCTGCTTTAGAAAAGTTTCCGGTCTCACATACTTTTTAAAAAAATCTCATATCGATCCCTTATTTCTTTCATTAACTATTCTTCCCTTTTCTGCGTCACCCTAAATCTATAAAAACACTTTATTTTAAAGTACCTCATTTTTTACTTATCATTATCCATTACTTTTTTTAATATATAACAGTAAAAACATTCATTTTACTTATACATTAACATATGTTATCGTACTAATGCAAACATAAATCATACAGGAGATTATCTATTATGGAAAGGAAATCAAATCATTTTTCAGGACAGCTTGGTTTTGTCCTTGCTGCTGCCGGAAGTGCTGTCGGAGTGGGAAATTTATGGAGATTCCCATACCTTGCAGCCAAAGACGGAGGGGGATTATTTTTAATTATCTATTTTGTTCTTGTACTTACATTCGGATTTACACTTCTTACCTCCGACATCGCCATTGGACGCCGTACTCAGAAAAGTGCAATCGGAGCTTACACCGAAATGCATCCCAAATGGAAGTTTCTGGGAATCCTTACATTTCTGGTACCGGTCCTTATCATGACCTATTATGCTGTTATCGGCGGATGGATCACCAAATATGCTGTAGTCTACCTGACTGGACAGGCAAAAGCCGCTGCAGCAGATGATTATTTTACTTCTTTTATCACTTCATCTGCTTCTCCGGTTCTTTTTGCACTTCTATTTATGGGTGTAACAGCATTTATTGTATACAATGGTGTTCAGAATGGTATCGAAAAAGTATCGAAATGGATGATGCCAGTGCTTCTTGTACTCGTTGTCATCATTTTTATCTACTCACTGACGCTTAAGCATACAGATGCCTCCGGTCAGGTACACACTGGATTGCAGGGATTTTTGTATTATTTGACTCCAAACTTTGAGGGGCTTACTGTACAGAGATTTTTACAGATTCTGCTGGATGCAATGAGTCAGCTGTTCTTCTCTCTCAGCGTGTCCATGGGAATCATGATCACCTACGGTTCTTATGTAAAACCTGATGTTGACTTAAACAAGGCTGTTAATCAGATTGAAATTTTTGACACAGGAGTGGCATTTCTTGCAGGTGCCATGATCATCCCTGCTGTATTCGTATTTTCCGGAACAGAAGGAATGGGAGCCGGTCCAAGCCTTATGTTTGTTTCTCTCCCAAAGGTCTTTGCAGCCATGGGAAAAGCAGGCATATTTGTAGGAATCCTCTTTTTCGTAACTGCTATTTTTGCAACACTGTCATCCTGCATCTCTGTGTTGGAATCCATCGTTGCAAACTGTATGGAAATCTTCCACACAGGCAGAAAAAAACTGTTTCTGTTTTATCTGCAGTTTATCTTGCTGCTTCTGCGATCATTGCTTTGGGATACAGCATTTTCTATGTAGAAGTGGAACTGCCCAATGGCTCTACAGGACAGCTGCTTGATATTATGGATTACATCAGCAACAGTGTTATGATGCCATTTATCGCATTACTTTCCACCATCCTGATCGGATGGGTTATGACACCTGATTATGTCATTGATGAAATGGAACGAAACGGCAGCAGATTCCGCAGAAAAAAACTTTATCGAATCATGATCCGCTATGTTGCGCCGGTTATGATGTTTATCCTGTTTTTACAGTCAACAGGAGTTCTCTCATAAGCAAAAACTTAATATAACAAAAAGGAATCTGTTTTCCTGGAAAAGTTTTGAAATAAACACCAGTAAAAACAGATTCTTTTTATTCAATCACTGACACTCATAAAACAAATGAATTTATATGCCTGACCCCTGCAAAAATTCCTGCACTGCGCAAAGCGATCCCAGAATCTCTTCTGCGAGGGACTTCATCTCCTCCGTCACCTCCATCAGATCCGGCACCATGATCGGATGCATCCCTGCTGCATAAGCCGCCCTGATTCCATTATGAGAATCCTCAATCACATAACAATTCTCCGGTCTGGTCCCCAGTCGTCTGCAAGCCTCCAGAAAAATATCCGGTTCCGGCTTACTCCGTTCCACCATATCTCCCCCGATAATCTGATCAAAATATCCCAGCAGCCCGCCATCTGAAATCTCCGAACGCACCAGTACCTCCCGGGTAGAACTGGCAAGCCCAATCTTAAATCCCCTCATCTTCAGATATTTCAAAAGCTCCTCAACCCCCGGCTTCTTTGCCAGTTTACCTCCGGAAGCATGACTGAAAAACACCTCTGCCATCTCCGCTTTATATTCCTCATACGGAAAATCTTCACCATAATGCTTCAGAAAAAACCCCCTTTTACTCACAACACTGTTTGTTCCCAGACACTCATGACATGCCGCCTCAACTCCTGCGATTCCATGACGTTCTGCCACTTCTTTCCACGCTTGAAGCACAAGAATCTCCGAATCAAAAATCACTCCATCCATATCAAATATCACTGTATCAATCCCACTCGCCATAACTTTTGATCCTTTCCTCTTTCTCTCTGTCAGCAGACTTTCTCAGGCAAAAATATCTTTGACGACAGTCTGATCAACTTATTCAAACCATATATAAGCCAGTAGTCTGACAATCTATTTTTTCATAATATAACCAATCGCATCACGAATCTGCGACACATAAACCAAGTTGATTCCTTCCACTTTTCCAACAGAAGACCTACACACTTCCGGAAGCACAACTGTTCCAAATCCCAGTTTTTTCGCCTCCTGCACACGCTGGCCTGCCATATTCACTGCGCGGATTTCACCACTCAGACCAACCTCGCCAAATACCATCACATTATCAGGAATCACAATATCCTTCGCACTGGAAACAATCGCCAGACAGATCCCAAGGTCAATTGCCGGCTCTGTCATCTTCATTCCCCCTGCAATATTGACATAAGCATCCGATGCAGCCAGACGGAGTCCTACTTTCTTCTCAAGCACAGCCATAAGGAGATTCACTCTGTTAAAATCAGTTCCCACCGCTGTCCGCCTCGGAATACCGAAATTACTCTGGCACACAAGTGCCTGGATTTCAACCAGAATCGGCCGGGTTCCTTCCATAGAACACGCCACAACAGAACCCGACGCATCCTCCGGTCTGCCATTCAGCATATATTCCGACGGATTCTTCACCTCCTCAAGACCTGTATTACACATTTCAAAAACACCAATCTCATTCGTAGATCCAAAACGATTCTTCACCGCACGCAGGATACGATAAGAAGCATGCCGGTCGCCTTCAAAATAAAGCACCGTATCCACCATATGTTCCAGAACTCTCGGACCTGCCACATTTCCTTCTTTCGTCACATGACCTACAATAAAAATGGACACCCCCATTCCCTTTGCGATCTGCATAAGGATATTGGTAGATTCTCTCACCTGAGAGACACTTCCCGGTGCCGAACTTACATCTTCGTGAAACATAGTCTGAATGGAGTCGATCACAACCACATCCGGTTTTCTGCGCTCGATCACCTCACGTATCACTTCCAGGTTCGTCTCACATAAAAGCTGCATCTTATCCGTAAACTGCCCGATACGATTAGCTCTCAGCTTAATTTGTCTCAGAGATTCCTCACCTGAAATATAAAGAACCGAAACCTGCTTCTCTGCCAGATTCCTGCACACCTGTAAAAGCAGCGTTGATTTTCCGATTCCCGGATCTCCTCCCACTAAAACAAGGGAGCCGGGGACGATACCGCCGCCCAGCACCCTGTCAAGTTCACCAATCTGAGTTGTCTGCCGTTCATCTTCTGACAGGCTGATGTCTTTAAGGATCACCGGTTCCTGCCTTTTTTCTGATGATTTCATTGCTCCAGAAGAGGATGGCTTCTTTGTGGAAACTGTCTCTTCCACAAAGGTGTTCCAGGACTTGCATCCCGGGCACTGCCCCATCCATTTTGCAGATTCATATCCGCACTCCTGGCAAAAATATACCGTCTTTTATTTTTCAGCATTTTACAATCTTTACTTCTACTCTTGCAGCATTGCCAAGTTCCACGCTAAAGGAAAGTTTACCGCCCAGGTTTGTTTTCATCTTACCTGTGCTTGCCTGCTCAATAAATACTTCATATTCTGTATCCGGCTCCATCTCCACTGTGATCTGTGCATCTTCCGGTCCCTCTACATGGAAATCCATCTGAGCTTCACTCTGTGTAAGATTAAATACTGCTGTTCCCGGAACTGATTCGTAAACGAACATTCCGTTTCTCTCGAGCTTGGTAATCTCCTTAAAAGTTTTTACTTTATACATATCGCCCTGATGCTGATAGTCTGATAATTTAGACTTCTGTGCAAGCTCATAGTCACCAAAGCTGATTGCTCCATTCTCTTCTGTACGGATTAATTCTTTTACTACTGCCATTTCCTATGTCCTCCTAAGACTCTTTTGTTTGCCGCTCCACCGGTTCATCTGCCGATGCCGTACAGTTTTTCACTATCTCTGTACTTTTCCGACATTTTATGTGCTTATTATATAATACATTCACTTTTTTTGACCAGTATCTCACTGTATTTTTTTATACTTAATTTCACAATTTCTGTGAATCATGTGAGTCCTCTGCTTTAATTGTAAATATCTGTCTGCTCAGAGATTTCTACTGTTTTTTCACTTCAAATGCAATCTCGTTTTTATGAAGTTTCACCTGTACACTATCTCCACGTTTTACTCTGCCTTCCAGAATCTCGTTTGCAAGCGCATCTTCTATCTTACTCTGAATTGCACGACGCAGCGGTCTGGCACCATATTTATTATCAGAACCTTTTTCTGCAATAAAATCTTTCACAGCATTTGTCACTGTAAGATGAATTTCCATCTGTTCTGCACATCGTTTCTCCAGTGTTTTAAGAAGCAATGTCACAATTTTCCGGATATCTTCTTTATTCAGCACATGGAACACCATGATATCGTCAATTCGGTTCAGGAACTCCGGTTTGAAAATCCGGCGCACTTCTTCCATCACACCGCCTTTCATTCGTTCATAGTCTTTCTTCTCATCATTATCAGACATGAATCCCAGACGTTTCGGTTCCATGATTGCCTGTGCCCCTGCGTTGGAAGTCATAATAATAATCGTCTGTTTGAAGTCGACTTTTCTTCCCTGTGCATCTGTAATATGACCGTCATCCAACACCTGTAAAAGTATATTAAACACATCCGGATGTGCCTTCTCAATCTCATCAAAAAGCAATACACTGTACGGATTTCTGCGGACCTTCTCACTGAGCTGGCCGCCTTCTTCATATCCTACATATCCCGGAGGAGAACCGATCAGCTTGGAGACACTGTGTTTCTCCATATATTCGGACATATCTACACGAATCATCGCCTGTTCACTTCCAAAGACAGCTTCTGCCAGAGCCTTGGAAAGTTCTGTCTTACCAACACCTGTAGGTCCAAGGAAAAGGAAAGAACCAATGGGACGGTTCGGATCTTTAAGTCCTACTCTTCCCCGTTTCACTGCCTGCGCAACAGCTTTCACTGCCTCATCCTGTCCGATCACACGTTTATGAAGTTCTTTCTCCAGACGAGCAAGACGTTTGGTTTCTCCCTCTGTCAGTTTCTGAAGAGGAATCTTTGTCCAGTCAGAAATCGTCTCTGCAACAGCAGCTTCATCTACAACAAGTTTCTTCCTCTTATTTCTACGTTCAGTCTTAATGCGGATTTTCTCCATTTCGGCTTCCACTTCATTTTGGCGTACCTGTGCTTTTTTTGCGCGTTCAATATCTGCAGTCTTAACTGCCTGTTCTTTCTCCTCACGAAGTTCATTCAGTTCCATTTCATATTGTTCCATTTCAGGTGCTGACTGATAACCCGCAAGCTGAACCTTTGATGCTGCTTCATCAATAATATCAATTGCCTTATCCGGAAGGAAACGGTCATTGATATATCTTTGTGACATTTTTACTGCTGCCTCAAGTGCCTCATCTTCAATCTTTACCCCATGATGTTTCTCATAATATGGACGCAGACCTTTAAGGATCTCAACAGTCTCCTCTGAAGATGGTTCTTCCACTGTCACAGGCTGGAATCTTCGTTCCAGTGCTGCGTCTTTTTCAATATATTTACGGTATTCCTCCAGAGTAGTCGCGCCGATAAGCTGAATCTCACCTCTGGAAAGAGAAGGTTTCAGGATATTAGAAGCATCCAGTGCTCCCTCCGCTCCACCTGCTCCGATGATGGTATGGATTTCATCAATGAACAGCAGAATTCCCTGATGTTCTTTTACTTCCTGGATCACATTCTTAATGCGTTCCTCAAATTCACCTCTGTATTTGCTTCCCGCAACCATGCCGGAAAGATCTAACACAACAAGACGCTTATCCTTCACTGTATCCGGAACCATTCCCATAACGATGCGCTGTGCAAGTCCCTCTACAATGGCAGTCTTACCTACTCCGGGTTCCCCTGTCAGACACGGATTATTCTTTGTACGTCTGCTCAGAATCTGAATCAGTCTGGTAATTTCTTTATCACGCCCTATCACAGGATCCAGTTTTCCCTCTGCTGCAAGCTGTGTCAGGTCACGACTGTATTGATCCAGCGTAGGGGTACTGGTCACTTTTTTGTTTCCCGCATTCCTTGCGTACTGAAATTCCTCTGCAATGGTATCATTGTCAAATCCCATAGCTGTCAGGATAGCCGCAAACAACTTCTGGATATTTACTCCCATTGTAAAAAGCAGTCTGGTTGCTACGCAGTCTGTCTCTTTCAGAAGCGAAAGCAACAGGTGCTCTGTTCCGCAAAGACATTCCATACTCTCAGCATCTTCCTTCGCCTGTTCAATGATCCTTCTTGCTCTCGGGCTGTACTGGGGATCTTTTGTTTCTGCTGCCGCAGTATTGCCCTGAACCGGTGTAACCAGGCTACTGATAAGTTCCCTGAGTTTTTCTTCTTCTACGTTAAATTCCTGCAGCACTTTTCCCGCAGTGCCTTCAGGTTCTTTCAAAAGACCTGCAAGAAGATGTTCTGTTCCGATATATCCATGTCCACAGGTTTTCGCAGTTGTCTTTGCCAATTTGAGGGCATTCTCTGCCTGTCTGGTAAATTGTCTCTCCATGTCCTCTCCTATCTGTTTTCATCATATTCGTCAAAAATCTCATCAATAAGCTGATGTACTTCCTCTCTGCTTACGCTCTTGCAACATCCTTTCGCAAGCGCCACCATGAGATTCTGTTTCAGTTCTTCCAATGCTTTCCGTTTATTTACATCAATAGAAATCACTGCACCACGTCTGCGGTCGATAGTGACAAATCCCTCCTGTCGCAACAGTGAATATGCTTTATTTACTGTATGCATATTTATCCCAACTGTATCTGCAAGCTGTCTCACTGATGGCAGTGTATCTCCCTCCTGCAGTCTTGACGTAGCAATCCCCATGATGATCTGATTGGTCAGCTGGATGTAAATGGCTTCATCACTGCTGAAATCTATTTCTATCATCATACGTTTTCTTCTCCTTTTTGTGTTACACATATCCTAGCACAAACCAACATTTTTTGCAACAGAAAGACGTATTGCTGTATTATTTTTCAAACAAAAAGGGGTGTACTGCCATGTTCTCACACAGCATGCACACCCTTTATCTTCTTTCTGTCAACTGAATTTCATCTACATGACTTGATTATTTTAAGCCAATGATCTTATTGAGCTGTTCTCTGTTCAGAACAAGGTTAAAGCCTAATGGATTAACTGCATAAGCCATTGCCTTATCGATTAACAGCTCCGGAAGTTTTGCAAACGGTACTTTCGCAATACGCAGCTTCTGACCTTTTGTAAACTTCTCAAGTTCCATAACGTCTGTAAATACAGGCTGGAGAATTTCTTCTTTTTATTTTTGAGATACGGAATATTGATCTTCTTAGGATCTTCAGGATCTACATTCATAGCAACCAGATATTCGGATTTCTTCAGGTTTACGATCAGTTCTTCCTCAAGCTCACGAAGATTTCCATGCTGATCCTTCTCTACCGGACGGCGGAGTTCCTGCATAAAGTAAATGCCGGAAAGCTCCAGTGTAGGATTCAGAAGCGGTCTCTTAGCCGGCTCAATCTTGCTCATATCTGCCTGTTTTGCAATATCAGGAAGATCAATCTCAATCTTATCTTCACCATCTACCCATACAACTGTATTTACGCCAATTGCATAGAAAGTTCCATATAATCTGGGATAATCCTTCTTGGTAAATTTCATACCCATAAGAAGAACCTTTTCTTCCAGCATTTTTTTGCCGAATTCTTTGATTCCTTCTTCTGTTGAAAAAATCCATGCCTGATCATTAAATGTCTCTTCATCACATTTCACATACGGAAGCTTTGTAGCCTGTGAATATGCCACAAAAATCTCCTCTCTGGTCTGTAATTCTTTGATTGCTTCTTCTTTGCTGATTCCCATGCTCTTATCCTCTCTGTCTCATTTCTTTTATGATCTTCTGTATTTTCTTATCTACATAATTTCTGTTCATAAATTTTCCCCTGCTGTCCGGAGTTCGATTACGTTTCTGTTTTTACAGCACTGTTTTATTTTATAACAGATTGCATGAAAAGTAAAGAAAATAGCCTATATTATTTATGCAAAAACATTTACAAAAAAATCAGAAAACAGTCCGGTCTGGTTTTAAACCTTTCTGTTTTCTGATCTGTTTTACAGTAATCATCCAAAATACATTTTTTCTGAAACTGCAGCACCTCAAAATTATTTATGCTTCATCAATTGCCTTACCAATATCATGGCGCATATATTTATTTGCAAATGTGATCCACTCTGTGGCTTCATAGGCATTTTTTCTTGCTTCCTTCAGGTCTTTTCCTGTAGCTGTGATTCCCAGGACACGACCTCCGTTGGTTACGATCTGACCATCTTTTAATTTGGTTCCTGCATGGAAACAATAATAACCATCCTTACCTTTGAAGTTCTCAAATCCGTACATCGGAATACCTTTTTCATATTTCACAGGATATCCGTCACTTGCAAGGACTACACATACTGCCGCATTATCCTCAAACTGAAGATCTATCTGATCCAGAGTTCCGTTTACACAGGCTTCCATCACTTCGATGATATCGTTCTTCATACGAGGAAGAACAACCTGCGCTTCCGGATCGCCAAAACGGGCATTATATTCCAGAACCTTCGGACCATCCGGTGTAAGCATAAGACCAAAGAAAATGATTCCCTTAAATGGGCGTCCTTCTGCAGCCATTGCGTCCACTGTCGGCTGATATACATATTTCCTGCAGAATTCATCTACCTCTTCTGTGTAGAACGGACTCGGGGAGAAAGTTCCCATTCCGCCCGTATTCAATCCCTGATCACCGTCCTGAGCGCGTTTATGATCCTGTGCGGATGTCATTGTACGGATAGTTTTTCCATCTACAAATGATAACACAGAGACTTCACGTCCTGTCATAAATTCTTCGATGACCATGGTATTTCCGGCATTTCCGAATTTCTTATCTTCCATGATCTCTTTTACGCCGTCTTCTGCCTCTTTCAAATCCTTGCAGATCAGCACTCCCTTGCCGAGTGCAAGACCATCTGCTTTCAGAACAATTGGAAATCTGGCTTCTGTGCGGAGATATTCCAGTGCTTTCTCAGGATCATCAAAATTCTCATATGCTGCTGTCGGGATATTATATTTCTTCATTAAATCTTTTCGAGAAAGCTTTAGATCCCTCAAGGATCGCAGCGTTCTTTCTTGGTCCGAATACTTTCAGACCGCGGGCCTCAAATACATCTACGACACCACCGACCAGCGGATCATCCATGCCAATGATCG
>ENA-OQOA01000848-OQOA01000848.1-human-gut-metagenome-genome-assembly--contig:-NODE-848-length-11150-cov-4.486075_pt1 | contig 11150 bp, 16 predicted proteins | sample MGYA00242633_ERZ504888 | MGnify/ENA primary metagenome ERZ504888 (study PRJEB26092, sample SAMD00036372) | human gut metagenome | host: Homo sapiens | study: EMG produced TPA metagenomics assembly of... | reverse complement strand
TAGCTTCTTTATCCTTGTTAATTACTGTTCTCTATAAAGAACGTTCGTTGATTTTTACTAAAATCATCTGAAAAATTCATTAGAATTTTCAAGGTTGTCTTATTGTTCAGTTGTCAAAGATCTTTTTTGTGATCCGCTTCGTATAAGAAGCTTTATCATTATATCACTTCGTTCTTAGCTTGTCAAGAACTTTTTTGATTTATTTTGTTGACCCGTTCTTCATAAGAACCGCAGCAACTTTTATATCATATCATGTTCTTTCTTACTTGTCAAGAACTTTTTTAATTCTTTTTTGAAACATTTTTTTCAAATCCCTTTGAAGCAATATGTTCCTCACTGTCTCTCACAGACAGCTTAAATATAATATCATGCCATTTCTTTTATGTCAACACCTTTTTTCATTTTTTCTATTTTTATTATTTAACACTCTCATCATTATTTCAAAAAGAAGGTATCCTGCAAATGAATCATTACATGACATTTGCAAAATACCTTCTTTTTATTGTTGTAATAATTTCTGTGTTTCTATCTGTATCTGCTGTTTGATCATCTGTTCTAATGGATTCGTTTCCACCATTGTCTGCATAACTTCACTTCCGCCAACGATCTGAGCATATTCAGATTCCATTCCAACATGTGGCATCAATGAAATAAAAAATACAACTACCATAATGATCAAGGAACCTTTGATCAATCCAAGTGCTGCTCCTGCTACCTTGTTAATAAACCCAACACCTGGAACCCTTGTAACTTTATTTGCAAGACGTATTACCACTGAAAAAATAATTTTACATACGATCATCAACCCCATATATGCAATCATATATGCAATTCGATCTGTAACAATCGTTCCCTGGATTTCTGGTACATTTTGAATCACTATTTCTTTAAAATATGCAGCGCCTTTATAAGCGATCGCAAAAGTTAAAATCCATGATGCAAGATTCAGCATACTTTTAATGAGTCCTCTTCGATAACCTATGATCATCTGCAAGATCAAATAGATTCCAAAAACAGCTACGATAATTTCTCCCATATGTACTCCATTCTAGTATATCTCTGATAAATTTGTACTATTTTCATATGTTATCAGATATTTCTGTCTTTTTCCTGTTGGTGAAATATTGACAATCCGTTTCTTAAAGTCTTTCTTAAACATTTCATGTCCAGCAAAATTCACAATTGAACAATGATAATTTCCAGCCAACAATAATTCTTTCTCTCCTAATAATAATTTATTATATTCTGAAGAGAATTTATGTGACATCAATTTTCTTCCTGTTTTATTATATACGACTGCTTCATATTTTTCTTGATCTGTTTTTTCTGATCTTCAAATACGAATGCTGCGTAATCATCATTCACCGCAACACTACTCACATCTTTATCAAATGATATCGTTTGCTTTTTAGAAATTGTTTTTCCTACTTTAAAGAAAATCATCTGATCATCTCCAATTGCCACAGCTTTAGAATCACCCATAAAGCTCACTTTCGGAATTACCGTATCTTTAAAATCAAAGCCACCGATCATCTGATCTCCACTGTCTTCACCTTCCTGTCCAAAATTATACAGTGCAACTCTGCTTTTTACATTAATCCCATCAACGACAAGATAACTGACTAAAAGATTTTGTCCATCTGATGACAGATCAATATCCATTGGATATCCATTTTGATCAGATGTAACTTTGATACTTACCAGTTTCTTCTGTGCTGCATCATATAATTCTATATAATTTCCATTATCACCGTGAAGAATTAAAGCAATTACACCTTGTTTTGCCACTTCCAAATCTACGATTGGATAAGATACACTAAATTTTTTCATCTGTCCATCTGAATCAAGTAACGCAATCTCATTCCCATTCTTGGATGCAACTACAATATAGTCCCCACAATAAGATGCCTGTGGATTCTTAATGGAATATGTTTTATTCCATTTTTCATTTCCTTTTCCATCTAAGAAAGAAATCCCATCTTCGCTGTAACAGATCGTTCCTTTCTTATATGCAAATGACTGAAATGATTCTGTCAGCTCTTTTGTGATCGTTTTTACAACCTTCATCCTGTGATATGTCCGATAGCGATATGCAAATATTGTACATATACATACAACCACAAACGCTATGATCAATCCCATACGATATTTTTCTTTTTTCTCTTAGAAATAATGCATTTTGAATGTTCTCATTGGAATTGACATAAAGAGAAAACCCTGATTTCGTCTTTTGTTCCATAAAATACCTTCCATTTTCTAATCAATCATCATCTCTGAATACAGGTAAGTATACCTTATTCAATGAAATGTGTCCAGTCTACACATATTTCCTAGTTTAAATATCATCGAAGTGTTCCAGGAATGATCAACTTCTGTCCGGGGTAAATCTGATTTTCGTCAGACAATGCATTTGCCTTTTTGATTCTTTGAACAAGCTTCTGGGTCCCATATACCTTCCGACTGATCGATACTAACGTCTCTCCACTTTTTACGGTATATGTATAAGACTTGTATTGCCCAGAACTTACTTTTTGAGTTTTCTGTTTTTGTTTTATTGTGGGTTGTGTTGTTTTTTGTTCCTTTTTATGTATTGAAGTTTGTGTTGCCGAATCTAATGTTTTTGTTATTTTTACACTCGTTGTTGATGATTTTGTTGATGATTTTGTTGAAATTTGATCCGACACCCCTTTTCCCATCGTATGCACCGCACCATTTACAACCTCTTTAAAATTTATACTCTGATCTTGTCCAGCATAATAATACATCGTACCTCCCATGATCATCATGATCGTAACTGCTGCTGCCGTTGAAATATTCCGAATCCTTCCTTTTCTCTGATTACTCTTGGTCTTTTTGGATATCTTTTCACGAAACTGCTGGATCAATTTCTCATCTCTTCGACTCTCCATCATTTTTTCATATGTCTGCACCTCTTTTATATCTTGTCTTCGTTCTACAAGATAATTCTGCATCATCGGATTTTTTTCATAATATATATAGTATCCATTTTGCCTTGAGAGATCTTCTCCTCGAAAAACATAAAATGCATCTTCTCCTTCCAGATCATCCATCATATATAACACTTTTCCTTCTCCTGGAAAATTTTCAAAATGTGTCTTTTTTATTTTATCATTGAGTCGAACCGAAAATCCCATTCTTAAAAGTGCCCATCCGATGACATCCAGACCAGAAAACAATCGCTCCTTCTGTTGATATATCTCTCTCCATACTTCATCATCAAATACTGTTTCATCAAGATCCAATTCCAGATTCTGTCCCTCGATCGCTCCTCTTATAAAAATAACAAGATCATTTCCAATCTGCTTTTTCTCTCCAAATAAAATTGCTCCTCTTACATATGTATTTTTGTCCATGGATAAAGAATTTAAAAATGTTATAACGTAATCTTCAATATATACTTTTGTGTGTCCTGCTGGACTTCCAATCTGCCTGATATTTTTAGGCAACTGCTGCTCTGTTTTCACGAAAAAACCTCCTTTTCTTCCATTTCACAAAAACCTTATCATAAAGAGATAAAAATTTTTATCAAACAACGTCGAGACGTTAAAATTTTTTTACATACTTCTTTTCTTTTTGTATACACTAAAAAGAGAATTTAAATCAGGAGGACGATCTATTGTTAAAAAAAATATCTTACTATCATCCAGATTCCCCTTATGCTCTTATGAAATTTCAAAATGATCTGCTACATTATCTCAAAATAAAGCATAAAAAAAATCAGCCCCTCGTCATTGTCTGTATCGGTACAGACCGCGCGACTGGTGACTGTCTTGGACCACTCGTTGGTCAGGCATTGCTTCCTTCTCCTCAATATTCAGTTTTTGGGACTTTTAAAAGAACCTATTCACGCTAAAAATCTCAATCAAACTTTTAAAGAAATTTATTCTGTCTGCCAAAATCCTTTCATCATCGCTATCGATTCCTGTCTCGGTTATGCACAGCATGTTGGATGTATTACACTCTCCCCTCTCCCACTGCTTCCTGGCCGAGGCGTTTCAAAACAGCTCCCACCGATCGGACAATTATCAATCACTGGAATTGTAAATGTCTTTTCTGATTCCGTTTCAAACGAATCTGTAATTCAAAACACTCGACTTCACACCGTTATAAAATTAGCGGATTTTATCACAAATGGTATAAAATCCGCTAATATCCCTTCTATATATCAAGTTTCATGTCCCCATCCTTGATCAATCCTGCTCTACGCATCGCTTCCGAAATAAAATATGTCAAAAATGCAGGAGCTATGATCTGCATGACCAGTATCATGACAATAACAGTCACTGCAGAAGTTCCTCCTGTTGTCATCGTCTTATATGTCATCATTGGTCCCACAAACCCTGCCGTTCCCATACCAGAACCAATTGCATTATTCGTCATTTTTAAAACTACAGTAGAGATCGGACCAAGAATGGCACTTGTAATGATCGGTGGCAGCCAGATCAATGGTTTTCTTACAATATTGGGAACCTGTAACATCGATGTTCCTATTCCCTGTGCCAATAGACCTCCAATTCCATTCTCCCGTAAAACTGGCCGTCGCAAATCCGATCATCTGTGCACAACACCCAATCGTTGCTGCTCCTGCGGCAATTCCAGAAAGATTCAAAATAATTCCAAGTGCTGCTGAACTGATCGGAAGAGTTAACGCCATACCCATCAATACAGAAACAACAATTCCCATCAAAAATGGCTGCTGTTCTGTTCCCCATCGAATCATCTCTCCGATCTGTTTCATGAGATCTGAAATATATGGTCCAACCGTTAACCCCACGATTCCACCACATACGATCGTTGTTAATGGCGTCAAAATAATATCAAGCTTTGTTCTTCCAATGAAAATCCTTCCAATCTCTATTCCTATGTAAGCCGCTACAAATGCTCCAAGAGGCTCTCCTGGGCCACTTAATAGGATTTTGCCACTTGAACTTACACTTCCATTCAATAAGCCAGAAGCAAAAGCTCCGATCATACCCGCACTTGCGGCAGATGCACATACAAGTGTTGATTCTCCTAATTTACTTGCAACTCCAATTCCAATTCCAGCTCCCGTCAATACTTTAGCAATTGATGCAACCATAACGATCATATTTCCTATATCTCCTCCTATGATCGTTCCGGCTTGTTCTAAAATCGTTCCAATGATCAATGTTGCAAATAATCCTATTGCCATTCCTGACAATCCATCTATAAAAATCCGTTTTAAAATTTTCATGCTCCATCTCCCTTTTAACGTAATGTTTTTTTTAGTATAACATACCTATTTTGCTTTACAAGAAACAAAAATACTTCTATACTAAGTCAAAAGAAGTAACTATTTACCAATTTATTAAGGCAGGAGTTTATTTATGTTTCGTATGTGGGGCAAGATTTTTCATGAAAATCATATGTTAAAAGACACTGTAATCTGTATAGATAGTGATCTGAATCGAACTAGAAAAGTATATCAGGCATTGGAAGAGATCTGTTATGAATTTGATCTTTCTAAACCACTCTGGCTTGATCACAATAAAAACGACTTTATCCATCATTCAAAAACCAGATTTAATTCTGACAGTTTTGTAGAAGATATTGATTTTGATTTTCTTGAAATTCAGGTAATTGAAGAAGACTAAATAATTTTATATTTTCTTTTGAAATCGTTTACAAAACCACAAGACAAATGGAGATTATTTATATGAAGGGAAACGGTCACCCCACAAACAATCAGAATATTTCTGAATATGTTGCACTTTTATATCAGAAATATTCGCATAAATTATACTGTAATGCTTTTCATTACACGTCAAATCCAAGTATTGCTGAAGATGGTGTTCAGCAGATATTTGAAAAAATTCTTTTACATCCTGACACAGCATTACATGTACCTGAACACGAGATTATCTATTATCTCTTTGCTATACAGCGTAATGTGATGTATACACTAACTATGGATGAGTATAAAAATTCTCACTATCCTTTAGATTATGATGATGGTAACGATATTTCTCGTAATCTCATTGATCCTGAGGATCTGTTTATCCGTTATATTTATCTTGATTCTCTCAAGATCATTTTCTCAACACTAACACCCGATTTTCGTGATACTATAATTTTTCATTATTTCTATGGATTTAAATATAGTGAGATTGCATGTATGTTTCATATTTCTGAAAGAGCAGTTAAGAAAAGAATTGCTGTAGCCAAGAAACGCGTAAGAACCATGTTTCAGAAAGAGGATTTCCTATGAACAATACAAATAAGAATATTTTTTATTTTCTGGTTCCCTTTTTCTTCAAAAATCGGTTTACTATATATAAGGGAGTGAACATTGTATTTTAAACGCATAATAATAACAGCAGGATTACCGATTACAAGATAGCAACAGGCAGTCAAAAAAACAGGACACCCTGTATTCGTCCGTATATAGAATATAATTTTCATTGATGACAGATCTCATCTCTGAATCATATCTCAGATATAATGGATTCTCTCTTATAAATTCCACAAATGTATGGATTCTCATCATCTCCATACAAAACACAACAGGTCAGAGATTAATACTCTGACCTGTTATTCATTTTCTATTTTGTTGTACTTCCAAAGCCGCCATTTCTGACTTCTGTTGCATCATCATCAATCGTAACTCCGTACTGCATAAAGATTCCCTGTACCATGCCAGTTCCCTGTGCCACTGAAACTGTCTTACCTTCATTGGTGTCATTTGTTAATTTTACAAAAATGTGACCTTCATTGTCGGAATAAAAATAATCGCTGTCAATAATACCGACTGTATTATTCATCTGAAGACGGAATTTAAATCCTAATCCACTTCTTGGAAAAATATTTAATACCCAATCAGATTCAATAAAAACTCGGATTCCTGTTGGAATCTTGATTGTTTCTCCTGGTTTTAATTCAAAATCAACCGGACTAAAAAAGTCGTATCCTGCTGATCCTCTAGTCGCTCTCTTTGGCAATTTGATCTGGTCATAGATTTCTTTGATTTCTTCTTCTGAAGCTCCTGGAAAACTATCATCCCAGCTTTCTTTGAACTGTTCAAAACTTACTTTATGAAATTGTGCTATCTTATTCATCTGTATCTCCTAATTATAAATGATATTCTGCGTATCTGTTAATATTTATAACGTTCCTTATTTTATCAAACTAACGAATTTCTTTCAATAGTCCGGCAGTTTTTTCAATCCTTCAAATCGGTATCCATCTTTTTTAGGTTTATGATCACTGTCTCCAACGCTTCTGCGTTTGATCGCGATATATTATGTATGAGTGGAATCGCACCTTTATGCGTATATTTTTGAAAATGTTCTATCACATAGTCTTTTCCAGGCTGTTGATCCACCTTAAAATCCACGTAAGCCATACTCCAGAAAATTGTCCGATATCCCATCTTTTTGGTTAATGCTAGTGTTCTCTCATTATACTCTCCCATTGGAGGCCGGATAAAAGGATCCATATCATATCCTGTTGCTTCTTTACAATACTGTGCACAATCTATGATCTCCTGTTTATTATCGCGATCTGACAATGTTGGCATGCTCTTATGATGTACCGTGTGATTTCCTACGATATGCCCCTCTTTTTTCATACGCTTTACGAGCTTTGCTTCCTCTCTGATAAATGGTTTTGTTACAAAAAAAGCTGCTACAACTTTTTGTCTTTTCAAAACATCCAGAATTTTTGGAGTAAATCCATTTTCATATCCGCAATCAAACGTCAGATAAATCTTTTTTTCTGTGCATTTTGGATCTACATAATATGCATCATATTTTGACAGATCTATTTTCTGTGAAACCTCTGGCTGCTGATGTTCTTCATTTCTTTTAAACCACCAACTTTCAATCCCTTGCGAAACATTTCCCACCGTCTTGTATATCTGTATTGTTGAATCTTGGTGCGTATCCTGCTTTTTCTTTTTCTGCTCTTCGATTTGTCCCCTGCATCCACTAAGTAATATTCCTGTTATACAAACTAAGATCATCTGAAAAATCCTTCGATATTTCATAAAAGCACCCACACAACCCCTTTTTCTTATATGTATTATTCAATTTCTCACTTTATAAGTCTTTTATAAAATCTTTTAATATCTGCAGATCTTCATCTGTCAGCTGACATTCTCTAGAACTTGCAATCTCTCCCCAATGCTCTTCGATATTCGCTACCTGTTTCTTTTCTTTTTTATCTCTTCTTTTTTCTTATTTTCTAAATTTTCTTTATAATTTTGTTTTTTTGTATAATTCAACATTCGATTTTGGTAATATATTTTCCAAATAGTTGATCAGATTAATTTTTATTTTCCTCTTCATCTGATCCATTTTTGTTAAATAATCCATCATAAAGATGGAAATTCCACATACAACTCCAATGATCAAATTTCTTCCCCAGAAATTAATATCTGCATTCATTGCTATTCCACGAATAGCGCCCAGACATCCAAGACCTACACAGATAATTGCACAAAACCCTGGAATCTGTTCCAGGAAAAACGAATTTATCCCCAATATCTTGTCCGCTTCAAAATATTTATCCACAATACAGCTGATATTATTCACTTTTGTTTGCAGATTATAATAGTTTTCTATTTTCTTTTTTAATGTGCCGATCCAATGCCGTTTTGGTCTCTCCATTTCTTCTGAAGATACTAACAATCTATGATAATTTGCCCAAACTATGACCTTAGTAAGAACTGCGATCACCATTGCTGTTATAAATCCTTTCATAAAAAAAGTTTCCCTTAACATTTCCATAGATACCACTCCTTTTCATCATATATATGTTACTTATGATTATAAAAGGATATCTATCGAAACTTAAGAGAAACCGTCCTACAAAGTTAGACTACATTCTGTCTAATATTCCAAGAACCAGACGAACAATGTGTTTTATTGCCGCTTTTTCAAATTCTTCGTAACTTCCTGCTGCTTCCTGATCTGCTTTATCAGAGATCGCACGAAGAATGATAAATGGAATCTGATTTAAATGTGCTGCCTGTGCCATCGCTGCACCTTCCATCTCTGCACAGTATCCATCAAATTCATTGATCAGATAATGTTTCTTCTTATTATCTGAAATAAACTGATCACCACTGACTACTCTTCCAACATAGCTGTGGATATCTGGATTCACTTCGTCACATGTCTTCTTGGCAAGTTCGATCAGATCTTTATCTGCCTCAAAATAAGAAGTATCCATTCTAGGGATTTCCCCAACTTTATATCCAAAAACAGTTGCATCTACATCATGCTGAACTGCATCTTTGGAGATTACAATGTCCCCAATCTCAATGTCTTTATATAGTCCACCTGCAACACCTGTATTGATCACAGCTTTTACATCAAAACGATCTGCAAGAATTTGTGTGCATAATGCCATATTTACCTTACCAATCCCACTCTGCACGATCACAACTTCTTTATCTTTAACTTTCCACAATAAAAATCCATACCTGCACAGGTTACTTTTTCTTTTTCTTCCATAGCTTCGATCAGCTGACTGACTTCTTCTTCCATGGCTCCAATGATACCAATCATATGTTATCTCCTTTTCTTTTATGTTGATTTCAGTTTACGAGAAATCGTAATTTATGTCAAATAAGAATCTCTTGAAATACACACTCTCTTGCACTATAATTTGTTGTGTATCTAGGCATTTTACCAGATACTTAATTTTTGAAATATATTTACAGGAGGATAATAGAATTATGGTATATAAAACAAAAGGAACTTGTTCCAGTGAAATTGAATTTGAGGTAGAAAATGGAATCTTAACAGATATCCATTTTGTTGGTGGATGTCAGGGAAATACAACTGGTGTCGCTGCATTAGCAAAGGGACTGCCTATTGATGAAGTTATCGACAAATTATCTGGAATTCAGTGTGGTTTCCGTGGAACTTCTTGTCCAGACCAGCTTTCTAAAGCACTGATCGCGTACAAAGAAAATAATTAATCGGGGTGAAAAGATCATGAAACGAATCGTATTAACCGGTGGAGGAACTGCCGGACATGTTACACCAAATATGGCACTTGTACCGAAACTGATTGATGAAGGATATAATATTTATTATATTGGTTCATACGAAGGTATGGAAAAGAAACTGATCGAAGATATCGGTGTTACTTACTATGGAATTTCTTCTGGAAAACTTCGCCGCTATTTTGATATCAAAAACTTCTCTGATCCGTTCAGAGTTATCAAAGGTTTTTTTGAAGCAAAGAAAATCTTAAAGAAACTTCGTCCAGACGTTGTATTTTCCAAAGGTGGCTTTGTCACTGTACCTGTTGTGATCGCTGCCAAGCAGCTCCATATTCCCGTGATCATTCATGAATCTGATATGACTCCAGGATTAGCAAACAAGTTAAGTATTCCTAGTGCAAGTAAAGTATGCTGCAACTTCCCTGAGACAGTAAAACTTCTTCCTGAAGGAAAAGCTGTATTAACAGGTTCTCCGATCCGTGAAGAATTATTTACGGGAAAACGTGAAGAAGGACTTCGTCTGTGTGGATTTACAGAAGAAAAACCTGTTCTTTTAGTTATTGGTGGAAGTCTTGGATCTGTTGCGATCAACAATGCGATCCGCAGTAACATTGATGCGTTACTTGAAAAATACCAGATCATTCATCTGTGTGGACGTAATAACTTAGATGAAAGCCTTGAGGGCAGAGAAGGTTACAAACAGTTTGAATATGTCAAAGATGAGTTAAAACATTATTTTGCATGTGCAAATGTTGTTGTGTCCCGTGCTGGAGCGAATGCGATCTGTGAGCTTCTTGCACTTAGAAAGCCAAATATCCTGATTCCTCTTGGATTAGAAGCCAGCCGTGGAGACCAGATCCTAAATGCTGAATCTTTTGAGAATCAGGGATACAGCTATGTGCTTCAGGAGAAGGATGTTACAAGCGAAACTTTATTGAATGCTGTTAACAGCGTTTATGAAGATCGTGATAAATATATTGAAGCTATGAATCATAGTAAGCTTGCAAATCCGATCGAGACGATCGTGAATCTGGCAAATCAATTAGCTTCTCGAAAAAAGAAACGATAATTTTATCAATTGCTCAATAAAAACGAGAGAAATTAAAATTTCTCTCGTTTTTATTTTACACGTATTATATCCAAAAAATTAAAAATT
>ENA-OQOA01000845-OQOA01000845.1-human-gut-metagenome-genome-assembly--contig:-NODE-845-length-11189-cov-2.870367_pt1 | contig 11189 bp, 8 predicted proteins | sample MGYA00242633_ERZ504888 | MGnify/ENA primary metagenome ERZ504888 (study PRJEB26092, sample SAMD00036372) | human gut metagenome | host: Homo sapiens | study: EMG produced TPA metagenomics assembly of... | reverse complement strand
ACATTGAAAAATACAGGGTTGACTATAAATGGTATCCGGATGGATGTAAACGGTGAATTAAGACGTGATACAGTTACAAAAACGGTGGGTATGAACTTGAAATATGGATTACATGCACCTTCCATGGAAACCGTTATGAATATGATTCCCGAGGCTTATGTGAAACGTGGACAAATTTCGGCAAAAGGTGAGGTTAAAGTTAATGGAACATTGGAAGGTAATTATGGAAACAAGCAGCTTCCGGCGATATCATTGAATATAAAGATAAATGATGCATCCGCCCGATATGAAGGACTTCCTTATGGTATTGATAATTTTACGGCTGATTTTGAATCGTATATTGATTTGATGCGTCGCAACCCTTCTTTTTGAACTTGAAAATTCTTCATTTTGAGGGAGTACATACTAAGATTCTAGCAGATGCGAAAGTGGAGGATTTATTGATAGATCCATTTATAACGCTTCATACTGAATCTACTGTTGACCTGGATGCTTTAGCTAAAACCTTTCCTTTGCAGGAAAGTGTAACTATCCGCGGTAAATTAGATGCGGGTTTAAACTTAAAATGCCGTCTCTCTTCTTTGAAAAAACAGGATATTGGGCGTATCAGGTTAGGTGGAAGATTGGCTTTAAAGGATTTTGAATTAAAAGATACTGCAAAGAATTTTAATTTTTAGGTAATGCCGATTTAAAATTCAGTGATAGTGAAACTTTGCAAGCTGAATTGGAAATCAGAGAAATACTATTGAATAGTAGGAAATTATCTTCAGAGATAGATCGGATGAAAGCGAAGGTTGTTTCAACCAATCCTCAAGATACCACAAAGATTGTTACTTTACAATGTGAATTGGAAATGAATAAATTGCGTGCGAATATAGGAAATTCGCTCAAAATATATAGTGGCAAGACTACTGGAACTGGCGAACTTGCTCCGAAGGAACAAAATCCGGCGATGCCGATGATTAATTTTTCCATGCGTACGGATTCTCTTTTCTTTAATGCTAACGAAACGAAATTAGCATTAGGCGTGGCAGGCATAAAAGTGAAATTAGAAAAGAAAAATGATTCGTTATGGACACCTCGGGGGATTATCGGTTTTGATAGGTTGTTGGTACGTGCTCCTGAATTTGGTTTACCTCTGCGAGTACGTAAGACAGCTGTAACAATAGATGGTCCGAGAATAACATTAAGAAATGCTTCTTTGAAAATAGGGCATTCAGATATGGTTGCTACCGGGGAGGTAATAGGATTATATCGTGCGATGGCTAAAAATGAAATTTTAAAAGCGCGTTTAGCAATATCTTCTGAGATGATTGATTGTAACCAATTGATTAATTCATTCTCTTTATCTGAAGATTCAGCATCTGTGGCGGTGACAGATACAGTGCCTCCAACAGAAATGAAGCTGTTTGTGTTGCCGGGTAATTTGGATTTTGAATTACAGACAGATTTGAAAAAAGTAGTGTTTGAACAGGTGGAATTTTGAAGATGTGTGTGGAAAGGTGGATTTGAAAAATCGTACATTACATTTAAGGAATTTGGGAATGCGTGCATTAGACGCTGATATGAAGGCCGTTATGGTATACCGTGCGGATTCAGTCAGAGGAGGATATACAGGCTTTGACTTTAAAATTAGGGATATAAATATAGCTAAGCTGGTAGATTTTATACCTTCAATGGATACCATTGTACCTATGTTGAGATCTTTTAAAGGAAGGGTTCAGTTTGATGTGGCTGCAGAGGCACGTCTGGATTCAAATATGAATATTCGTATACCTACTTTACGTTCGGCCATGCATATAAAAGGGGACAGCTTAGTATTGATGGATGGTGAAACCTTTGCCGAAATATCAAAGATGTTGATGTTCAAAAATAAAAAGAAGAATGTATTTGATAGTATTTCGGTTAATATAGTTGTCAATGACGGTAGTGTTCTTGTTTATCCATTTCAAGTGTCTATAGATCGTTATAAAGCTGCTATAGGGGGAGAGCAAGGGTTGGATATGAATTTTAAATATCATATATCCATTTTGAAGTCACCCTTGCCCTTTAAGGCCGGAGTGAATATTTCCGGTAATCTGGATAAGATGAAAATACGCGTAGGTAAAGCTAAATATAAAGATGATGTGACTCCTGCTGCCATTCATAAAGTAGATAGTACGCGTATGGATTTGGGAAGGCGTATTGTGGAACGGTTTCACCGTATTGTAGGGGTGAGATAGAAAAAGAATTTACTTGGTTTATATAAAAAGCTCCTTCATGACTTTCGTGAAGGAGCTTTTCTTTTGTGTTGTTACATTATATAATAAACCATTATCCACATCTTGATGTGCCACAAGTCTTGCAGATCAAGCATCCTTCTTGATATACGAGAGTTTCGTTGCCGCAATTGGGACATTTTTGTCCTTCAGCACTAGTACCATCTGTTACATATTTTTCAGTGCTCGTTCTACACCGTTTTTCCATGTGTTAATGTTTTCACTGTCAAGTTGCAGAGAATCTACCAGTTTGATAACACGATCAATAGGCATCCTCCAACGAAGTACACCCGAAATTAATTTTGCATAGTTCCAATATTCCTTGTTGAACTTTTCGGACAAACCTTCAATGGTTGTTTTATATCCACGTTTGTTTTCGAACTGGAAATCATATCGTTTGTTGCCTTCTTCATCAATGTTTTTGATGATGCGTCCGGTAGTGACTGATTTGGGCAATGAAATACCTTCTTCATCATCTTGCAGACCGGTAAAGATCTCGTATGGATGTCCATCCAACAAGCCTACAAATGCGACCCATTTTTCTTTGTTGTTTTGGAAGCGTACTACTTCCGCTTCCAGTACTTTGGGGCGCACTTCTACTACCGTAGGTGGTTTGCAAGGAGGAAGTTCTTCTTTTTTGTCTTTCTTGTCCTTTTTGGTAGAAAGTAAAACTCCAGAGCGAGAGCCATCACGATAAACGGTACATCCTTTACATCCTGAACGCCATGCCTCTACATACAAGCGGTTTACCAATGCTTCATCTACGTCATTGGGCAAATTGATAGTTACACTGATTGAATGGTCAACCCATTTTTGGATGCGTCCTTGCATTTTTACTTTCATCAGCCAGTCTACATCATTTGATGTGGCTTTATAATAAGGTGACTTTTCTACCAATTCATCAATCTCTTCTTGCGTATAACGCTTGGTGGGATCGTAACCGTTTACTGTCATCCATTCCACAAATTTATGGTGGAATACAATATATTCCTCAAATGCATCTCCTGTTTCATCTACAAAATCTACATGAGTCTGAGGATCATTCGGATTGACTTTTCTTCTACGTTTGTATACCGGCATAAATACCGGCTCTATGCCAGAAGTTGTTTGGGTCATTAGGCTGGTAGTTCCAGTGGGGGCTATGGTCAAGCAGGCAATATTACGTCGTCCGTATTTTTTCATCTCCTCATATAAATTAGGATCAGCTTCTTTTAAACGGTTGATAAACGGATTATTTTTTTCTCGTTCACTGTCATAGATAGCGAATGCTCCACGTTCTTTCGCCATGTTAACAGATGAACGATAGGCTTCCAGAGCGATTGTTTTATGTACTTGTTCAGAAAACTCTGTTGCGTCTTCTGTTCCGTAGCGTAACCCCATAGCGGCAAGCATATCCCCTTCAGCTGTGATACCGACACCTGTACGTCTGCCCTGTCCGCTCTTTTTATAAATCTTTTTCCCCATAAATGTTTCTCTGCTTCTTTTACTTCCTCACTTTCAGGATCGGAATCGATTTTAGCTATGATCTTCTCGATTTTTTCTAGTTCCAAGTCAATAATGTCATCCATAATGCGCTGGGCCAATGCTACATGCTTTTTGAACAAGTCGAAATCAAAGTAAGCATCCCTTGTATAAGGGTTTACTACATATGAGTATAAGTTGATAGCTAATAAACGACAAGAATCGTAGGGACACAGAGGAATTTCACCACAAGGATTGGTAGAAACTGTACGATACCCTAAGTCGGCATAACAGTCTGGCACGGATTCACGTATAATGGTGTCCCAGAATAATACACCGGGTTCAGCAGACTTCCATGCATTATGGACAATCTTTTTCCATAAAGCAGATGCGTCAATTTCTTTCGTGAAAACAGGTTGATCGGAATCTACCGGATATTGCTGTTTGTAAGGAGTGCCATTTACAGCTGCCTGCATAAATGCATCATCTAGTTTCACGGATACATTAGCACCGGTTACTTTGCCTTCGGTCATTTTGGCGTCAATAAATGCCTCCGAGTCTGGATGTTTGATGGATACGCTTAACATTAAAGCACCACGACGCCCGTCTTGTGCTACTTCACGTGTTGAATTGGAATAGCGTTCCATGAAAGGCACCAGTCCGGTTGAGGTCAGTGCTGAATTTTTAACAGGGGAACCTTTAGGTCGTATATGAGATAAATCATGTCCTACGCCACCACGACGTTTTCATTAATTGTACTTGTTCTTCATCAATGCGGATTATAGCTCCGTATGAGTCGGCTGCTCCATCAATTCCAATGACAAAGCAGTTCGATAAGGAAGCCACTTGAAAATCGTTCCCGATACCTGTCATGGGACTACCTTGCGGAACAATGTACTTAAAGTGATCCAATAACTCGTAAAGCTGCTGTGCGTTTAACCCGTTCTTATATTTTGCTTCAATGCGGGCTACTTCATTTGCAATGCGCCAATGCATGTCTTCGGGAGACTTTTCGAAAATGTTCCCGAAAGAATCTTTTACTGCATATTTGTTTACCCAAACCCTTGCAGCAAGTTCATCACCTTTGAAGTATTGTAAAGATGCTTCAAAAGCTTCGTCATAGGTGTACGTTTGTTTTTCCACTTTTATTTTTAGATTTACTATAATATCAATAAGTTGTTTTAGTGTAGAAGCCGCAACTCATTATAACAAAAGTTTCGGCAAAGCTATATATGTTTTTTCAATTAACAAAATAAAAGTAGATAAGTTTTCAACAAATTGAAAGTTATCCAAAAATATTTGTTAATTTATTGATTATCAAAAGATATATGTGTTGGTTTATTTACGGAAGTTTTCTATTTTGAAAATTTCAATGAAGGAAATAAGTGATTGACTAGTTGAAAAGACCAAATTCTTAGCATATATTATTTTGCAAAAAATGAATTATTACTCTTTTCTTTTTTTATCTTTGCAAGAAAAATATATATGGAATCGATAAATAATAGACGGACGATCCGTAAATATAAGCAGGAAGATATTTCTGCTTCTTTGTTAAATGATTTGCTTGAAAAGGCATTCCGTGCTTCTACAATGGGCAATATGCAATTATATAGTGTGATTGTGACCCGTGACAAGCAGATGAAAGAGAGATTGGCACCTGCTCATTTTAATCAACCGATGGTAACAGGTGCTCCGGTTGTACTGACTTTTTGTGCGGATTTTAACCGTTTTAGCAAATGGTGCAGAGAGCGTAAGGCGGTACCGGGTTATGACAATCCCATTTCTTTTCTGAATGCTGCTACGGATGCATTACTTGTGACTCAGAACTTTTGTACATTGGCGGAGGAAAATGGATTAGGTATTTGTTATTTGGGAACAACGATTTATAATCCTGATCAAATTATTGATATTCTTCGGTTGCCGGAATTGGTTATGCCAGTGGCTACTATTACAGTAGGATATCCGGACGAATGCCCTTCACAAGTCGATCGTCTTCCTATAGAGGGTATTTTGCATGAAGAAGTATATCATGATTATACCAAAGAAGATATTGATCGTATCTATAGATATAAAGAGTCACTTCCGGAAAATCATCAGTTTATTAAAGAAAATCATAAAGAAACATTGGCTCAGGTATTTACTGAGGTCAGATACAAGAAGTCGGATAATGAATGCATGTCTGTAACTTTGAAAGAAACCTTGAAGAAACAGGGCTTTGAAAAATGAGTTACCGGAAACTATTAACCTTAAAACTACAGAAGTGCGCAGAGGGAAATAAAGAAAATACCCTTTGCGCACCTCTGTAGTTTTATTTCTATTTTCTTTTGAGAGAAGCTTCAATTTCCTCAATATCCGCTTTAAATGTTTTATCAACCTCCACTTGGTCTTTTACTATTTTACAAGCGTGCAATACGGTTGCATGATCTTTATTACCTATTAATTGACCAATTTTTGGAAGAAGAGGAGTCTGTATGTTTTTTGGCCAGATACATAGCTACCTGACGTACTTGTACCACTTCTCTTTTTCTAGTTTTGGTATGGATGGCAGATTCCTCTATCTCGTAATGGTTGCATACTTTCTGTATGATATCTTCCACTGTGACAGGCTTGCTTTCACAACAGCGTACAGCTTTTCGTACAATTCTTTCAGCCAAATCCAAATCGACATCACGCTTGAAGATAATGGATTGTGCCAGAAGTGAATTAATGATGCCCTCTAGTTCACGTACACTTTCATTTTACGTTTTCAGCAATATAATTAATTACTGTTTCCGGTATATTCAAACCGTCACGACGTATTTTATTGCGTAAGATATTCTTTCTCAATTCTACATCCGGTTTTTCCAATTCGGCCACTAAGCCCCATTTAAAGCGGGTCAGGAGACGTTCTTCCATACCTTGTAGCATTACCGGTGCGCGGTCAGAAGTCAAAATAAGTTGCTTACCGTTCTGGTGCAGATGGTTAAAGATGTGGAAGAACGTGTTCTGAGTTTTGGTTACTCCTGCGAATTCTTGAATATCATCAATAATCAAAACATCTATGGTTTGATAAAAACTGATGAAATCATTGAAATGATTAGTACGCACAGAGTCGGTATATTGCACCTGAAACAGATGTGCTGATACGTACAATACTCTTTTTTCAGGATATAATTCCTTGATACGAGTACCAATAGCATTAGTCAAGTGAGTTTTACCCACGCCGGACGGTCCATACAAAAACAAAGGATTGAATGTTTTTGCCGGATTTTTAGCTACAGTTTCCCCTACCGTACGTGAGAACTCATTACTATTTCCTTTTATGAAATTCTCAAAGTTGTAATTTGGATTCAAATGTGGGTCTAAATCCTGCGGAGCTGGTGCCTGCATTGGATTAGGTGCCTTGTTACCATCTCGTATAACTGTTTGTGTGGGTAGTGCTGAAGAGCGTTTGCTTCCCTCCATGTTTACAGTTATATGGTTGGTTTTATCGGTCAAGATACAATACATAAGCTGCGTTCCTCCCCAATTTCTTTATATAGGGCAGCGCGCAGCAAGTCCACAAACTTTTTCTTCTAAAAATTCATAGAAGAATGGGCTGGGACGCCAATTGTCAGTGCCTTGTCCTCATATTTAAGCGGTACGATAGGCTCAAACCACGTTTTTAAAGGTCGTTTTCAGGTACGTTGTCTCTGATAATGTTCAGACAACGACCCCATAAAACGACGTGATCGTTTTCAATCATATGAAACATTTATTATAAAAAGCGAAACTTCTACAATGCAAATTTCGAAATGAATTTCTGAAAAAACAAATCGCTTTTTTCTTGCTTTTTATTTTTAAAGAGTAATCTATTTAGTTTCAGTAACTTATAAAAAACTCTATCTAAAGGCTTCTGAAATATTTTTGTTATTTGATAATTGGCTGATTTATAGCTGACTATCTGTCAAAATAGGCTTTTATTTATTTTAAATGAAATAAGTCTACATGGTATTTCTGCCCTATTTGCAGTCATTTACTGAAAAAAGGTAGAAAAATGGTTAAGTAGACTTATTTAGAATCTTTTTAAATTAACAAATCTGTTACTTATCTTTCTTCCCAAACAAAGAGAAATGTACATAACGTTTAGGATGCGCTTTCAAATCCTCCAATAAGGTTGCAGCATTTGCTGTTGTCGCACTCAGATTTTGGTAGAAGGTAGGATCATTGAATAGTAAGCCGATGCTGTTGTCCTTGCGATTGAGTTTTTCTGTCAGCATTTGTACATTATATAAAGTGGAATCTATTTTATTGAATGTTGATGCATAATCAATACCTTTCAAGTTGTCGCTGATAGTAATGAAATTATCAGCAATCGTGTTTAGTTTTCCAGTAAGTTGCGGAAGATCCCTTTGCATTAATATGTTTAATTGACGTGTTGTCACATCCAGATTGGCTGTCAGTTTTTCTGCGTTGTGTAAGGTTGCACCCAATGCAGGATCAGCTAATATTTTATTTAATGAATGTAGGATAGAATCCATTTTGGGCAGCATCTGCTCTATTTGAGGAACTAGCTTTTCTTCAGCGGCTCCCATGAGTCCCGCATTCGTTTTGCCAGGCAGTGTATCCCCCGGTTGATAGTATTCTGTAGAATTAAAGTTAAGGAGTAAGTTCATCTTTACTGTTCCCAGCATTTCTGTAACCAATTCTCCTGCACTTCCTTTAGGGATACGCATTTCCTTGTCTACTTCCACTTCTACTGTGACATGTCCCGGTTTAGCATAGTTGTAATTGATATTTCTTACTGTACCTACTTTGTAACCATTGGCAAAGACGGGGCTTGATCCGGCTAATCCGTTTATATTGGTATATTCTACATAATAGTAGTTGGCAGATTGGAACATATTTATTCCTTTCAGGTAGTTGATACCAAAGATCAGCATAGCCAATGCAGCGATGCCTATTAATCCTATTTTTACCTCTTTCGTCATTTCAATTGTACCTTTTATATTATCTATTCTTTTTAAATTCTTTGATGGCTTCGTTCACGTTCATTTTCTCTCCGTTTTTGAAAGCGATAATGAAAGCGTCCTTAAATTTAGGAGTAATATTACGTTTCATGCGTAGTATTTTATTATAATCCGTACTTTCTCCGTAAGTATATTTATAAAGTCCTTTTTCGCGGTAATAGCTAACGGGTGATACACCTTTCAGTTGTTTGCTTCCTTTGGGTAATATTTTGTTTGATACCAATATTTGTATTTTAAATACAGGCTTGGCAGATGTTCGGGCTTGGTCGCCTGTGATCTTTTTTGTGTGGCAGGCACAGGCTTTTTGGTAACTTTGTCAGGTTCCGTTGCAGTGTCTGGTTCCGCAGTTTGTATTTCTATTCTTGATTCTTTCGGTTTGTTTTCTGGTTCCGGCAATTCTTGTCCTTGTACTCTGCTGCGACCGGTGGGGGCATCATGTTCGCGCTTGTAATTGAGGAATGCTTTATAAATGCTGTTAGATAATGCCGTAGTGCCTGCATCGGATAAAAGATATTGTTCTTCATCCGGTGTTGAGATATAACCTAATTCAACCAAAACACTAGGCATGGAAGTGGCGCGTAGAACTAGAAATCCGGCTTGATGTACTCCTTTGTCTATCCGTTTGGCTGTATTCTTGAATTGTTTTTGGATAAGAGTGGCTAATTTTACACTCTTCTCCATATTTTTGTCTTGTACAAATTCAAAAATAATATAGCTTTCGGAAGAATTTGGATTGAATCCGGCATAACGTTGTTCATAATTATCCTCTATCAAAATAACCGAGTTCTCCTTTTTAGCAACTTCCAAATTTTCTTCAGTACGGTGAAGTCCTAACGTATAAGTTTCTGCTCCCCGTACAGTTCTGCTACGGGCTACAGAATTGGTATGTATAGAGATGAATAAGTCGGCCTTAGCATTATTAGCTATTTGTGCACGACGGTCTAAAGGGATAAAGACATCTGTCTTTCGGGTGTATATTACCTTTACGTCATTACAGTTATTTTGGATCAGTTGTCCTACTTTTAAAGCTACGTTCAGATTGATATTTTTTCTTTTCCACGTCTGCCGATGGCGCCAGGATCATGTCCGCCATGACCGGGATCAATGACGACTATAAAATCCTTTCCCTTTGCCGCCAGGCAGAAACAGGGGAGGACCAGCCACAGGCTACACAACAGGAATATTATTTTAAGTCTATCGGTTTTCATATCAATCAAGTTGCAAATGTAGCGATTTTTAGTGAAAACTCGGCTTTTGTCTTTAAGTTTTGCGTTTTTATTCGAAACTTGCCACAAAACCCGAAAAATAGACGAGTATTTGGACTAAATTCTTTTATTTTGTATCCCAAAATAAGTATTGAAAGATGGATTTGCTTAAGTTATGAAGAATTGGACGTTACCTTTAGCTATGCTTGCAGGGGTTATCGGCTATTTTGTTTTTTGCCAACTTCACTTTTTCTGGAGCCGACAAAGCCATTTATGAATGGGTTGATTTCTTTTCTAACTCCTTCCTTGATTTTTGCCCAATTGTTGCTTACATTCTGTAAAATTGAACCAAAAGAGTTGGTCCCTAGAGTATGGCATGGCTGGTTGTTGGCTATTCAAGCTATTTCTTGTGGTATCATTGCGTTGTTGTTGATATTTTGTCCGATGGACGAATCTTATAAGGAGATATTCGAGGCGGCTATGGTTTGTCTTATTTGTCCTACTGCTACGGCAGCGGCAGTAATTACGGGGAAACTAGGTGGAAGTGCTTCCAGTTTGACTACTTATACATTACTTTCAAATATTTTGGCTGCAATAGCAGTTCCTTTGGTATTTCCATTGGTTGAGCCACATACGGATGTTACTTTTGGTATTGCTTTTCTTAAGATTTTAAGTAAGGTTTTCCCATTGTTGCTTGCGCCGTTTTTTATCGCTTTATTATTCCGTTATTATATCCCTCGATTCCATAAGTTTTTACTGGAATATCATACTTCAGCTTTTTATTTATGGGCGATAGCATTGACCATTGTAATGGGGCAGACTACTCGTTCTTTGGTTAACAGTACAGCTGATGTAACGGTAGAGATGTTGATTGCTTTTGCTGGTTTAGTAACTTGTTGTTTACAATTTTATTTTGGTAAAAGAATTGGTAGTGCATACAATGACCGTATAAGTGCAGGACAGGCATTGGGGCAAAAAAATACTGTACTAGCTATTTGGATGGCGGTTACGTATCTTAATCCTTTATCATCTGTCGGTCCAGGTAGTTATGTGGTGTGGCAAAACATCATCAATAGTTATCAGTTGTGGAAGAAAGAAAAAATGAGATGAAAAATTAAGTCGCAGCTATTTACTTTGTTATACGTAATGCTTGGTATAGTAAAGTATATAGCTGCGTTCCATTAAAAATGAATTTGCCGTATATATCTCTTAAAGATTTCTTACGAAACCTGCAAAACGCTTCAATCCTTCTGCCAGTGTAGTACGTGGGCAGGCGA
>ENA-OQOA01000844-OQOA01000844.1-human-gut-metagenome-genome-assembly--contig:-NODE-844-length-11203-cov-3.675876_pt1 | contig 11203 bp, 11 predicted proteins | sample MGYA00242633_ERZ504888 | MGnify/ENA primary metagenome ERZ504888 (study PRJEB26092, sample SAMD00036372) | human gut metagenome | host: Homo sapiens | study: EMG produced TPA metagenomics assembly of... | reverse complement strand
CACAAGTTTTGGATTCTCTTTTTTGCAGATATCCATACAATGCTCACATCTTCCCTGAAACGGGCATCCCTGTGGAAGATCCAGTGGGCTCGGAGCCTCACTTTCAATACTCTCGATTGGTTTGGAAAAGTCCATATTAATATCAAATACTGCACCCATCAGTGCTCTTGTATATGGATGCATTGCTTTCATATCAAGATCTTTTCCCGGAAGAACCTCTACGAGGTTTCCAAGATACATAACGGCTACCTGATGTGCCACTAACTGAACCAGTGCAATATCATGACAGATAAAACCAAATGTGATGTTCTTTTCTCTCTGAAGCTTCGTGATCAGTTCAATTACTGTTTTCTGAACAGAAACATCAAGAGCGGAAGTTGCTTCATCCAGAACAACGATTTCCGGTTCCAGTGCCAGTGCTCTCGCGATTGCAACACGCTGACGCTGTCCACCACTCATATTGTGAGGATAACGATCCGCAAAAATCTCCCGGTAATTCTACCATCTCAAGAAGTTTTCTGCAGACAGCATCCTTCTCAGATTTCTTAATCTTTTTGAAATTCATCAAAGGTTCGCACACAATATCACGAATGTTCATTTTCGGATTAAAAGATAAGGTCGGGTCCTGAAATACCATCTGAATGTTCTGACGGTTATTTCTCAGTTCTTCTCCCTTTAATTTCGTGATATCTGTACCGCGGTACAGAATCTCACCCTCTGAAGGTGTATCAAGAGAAACCAGAAATCTCATAAATGTACTCTTACCACATCCGGATTCTCCTACAAGACCCAGTGTTTCGCCTTTGTACATTTTCAGATTGATGTCATTGTTCGCCAGCAGAGTACGTCCATGTGATGCCGCAAATCTTCTGGTTACATGTTTCGCTTCCAGTATGACTTCTCTTTTTTCAGACATATCGTTCACCTCCCCGGGATGGAACTGCTTCCAGAAGTTTTCTGGTATATTCGTTCTTTGATTCTTTCAGAATATACTCTCTTGTTCCCTGGTCTTCCATTCTTCCGTTCTTCATTACAACAATATAATCTGACATGTAGGCAGCTACACCCAGATTATGGGTTACTACAATAATGCCTGTATGGTAATCATCTCTGAGCTTCATCATCTGACGTACGATCTGCGCCTGTGTTGTTACATCCAGTGCAGAAGTCGGTTCATCTGCAAGAAGAAGCTTCGGCTGATAAGTCATTCCCATCGCAATACCAACTCGCTGTCTCATACCACCGGATAACTGGAAAGGATAAGATTCCATAATATTATCCGGAGACGGAAGTCTCATTCGCTCCAGCATTGCGATTCCCTTACTCCATGCCTCTTTCTTGGAAATGTTCTCATGAGTAAGAATATATTCTGTAAATACCTTTCCGACTTTACGTGTCGGATTCATCATTGCACCACTGTCCTGAAAAATCATGGAAATATCAGAACCACGAAGTTTTCTCCACTGTTCCGGTGTATAGGATAAAAGGTCTTCTCCTTCAAACGTAATACTTCCTTCTGTGACCTTACCGCCACCTGCAAGAAGTCCCAGAACAGCACGGATAACAGTGGTTTTTCCACTTCCGGATTCTCCTACCAGAGAAACGATCTGTCCCTCTTTCATATCCAGATTAAAGTTCTGAACAGTTGGAACATTTTTTGTAGGAGATTGTCACATTATCTAATTTCAGCATGTTTATTCCTCCTACTCATTTCTTGGATCGAGGATATCACGGATGGAATCCCCAAGCATATTAAATACAACAACTACTACAAAAATAGCAAGACCCGGGAAGATCATCAGCCACGGAGCGGACTGCATACACGCTCTTCCTTCATTCAGCATATAACCCCATTCCGGTGCCGGCGGCTTCGCGCCAAATCCCAGGAAGGACATTGCTGCCAGTTCCAGCATCATGGAACCTATATCTGTGGCAGCAGTAATGATCAGTGTAGGAAGTGCATTTGGAAGCATATATCGAAACAGCATATACGGTGTTTTGGAACCGGTAACGATCGCTGCTGATACATAATCCCTGTCACGGATCTTCATAACTAGGCTTCGTGCCAGACGCGCATATTTGGTCCAGCTTACTACTACAATAGCGATGATCGCATTTTTGATACTTGCGCCCATAATACCTGCAACAGCAAGAGCAAGTACCAGTCCTGGGAAAGCAAGCATCATATCTGCAATTCGCATAATAACAGCATCAATGACACCTCCGAAATATCCTGCAAGGACTCCGGTAACAGTTCCCACCAGAAAGATCAGGGCAACAACACCAAAGGTTGCTGACAGAGATGCACGTGCTCCATAAATAACTCTTGAAAAAATATCCCTGCCCATTTTGTCGGTTCCAAAAATATGTTCCTTGCATGGCGGAAGCAGTGCATCTACCAGAGAACCTTTTAACGGGTCAACCCCTCTGGTTACCACCGGTGCAAATACTGCTGTCAGAATAATACAGACTGCAAGAATAGAAAACACGACAAAAGTTTTATTGCTAAAAATCTGTTTTCTTTTCATGATTCTACTCCTTTAAACGCATACGTGGATCAATATAAACATAAGATGCATCAACGATCAGGTTAATGACCATATAAATCAGGGCAAGCCATAATACATATCCCTGGATCAGATTGTAATCACTGGATGTGATTGCTGAAACTGCAAGGTTTCCAAGACCCGGATAAGAGAAGATTACTTCTACAACACTGGTTCCTCCAAGAAGTGATCCTATGGAAAGACCAAACATTGTGATCAGCGGAAGCAATGAATTTGGAAATACATTGCCCCAGATAATCTTTGATTTCTTTACTCCTCTTGCCTGTGCACCGATCACATAATCCTGACTCAGTTCATCCAGCACCGCTGTTCTTACCTGTCTGGTATATTTGGAAGACATTGCAATCGCAAGTGTCAAAGCCGGAAGAAACAGACTCTTAAAGTCTCCCGCAGAACTGATAACCGGAAATGCATTGATATAAACACAGAATGCCAGCATTAACAGAAGTCCAACCCAGAAGTTAGGCATCGCACATCCGAGGAATGTAATTCCCCGGACGAGATAATCGATCCATTTATCTTTATATATGGCAGACAACATACCTAAAGGTACAGAAATAACCAGCATAAGGATCATGGCCATTAATGTAAGTTTCAAAGTCGGCCATAATCTGGCTGCAAGAAGTTCTGTAACTGGTTTATTTAAGCTGTATGATTTGCCAAAGTCACCTTTCAGACAGTTCTTAAGCCATCTGGTATACTGCACCAGAAACGGATCATTCAGACCAAGTTCCTCGCGTGTCTCCTGAACCATTTCTTCAGTAGGCATTACACCGGTTGCCGTGTACATGTTTCGTACAGGGTCACCTGGTGACATAAAGGTCAGTGCAAATGTAATAAAGCTGATACCGATCAATACGATCACAATCTGTAATAAACGCTTGATTATTTGCTTTTTACTCAAAAAAGACACCTCTTTTTATTTCTGTTTGTAACTATTCAGTAACTTCACAATTCGCAGACTTTTCTTATTCTGCAGGAGTAATTTCTGTTGACAGCCAGTAGTAATCTGCTGTATGGATATGTGCAGAACCAACTTTCTTACTGTAGATCATAGATGAGTTGTAGTATCCATCAATCAGAACCGCTGCATCATCTACCAGGATCTGCTGCATCTGGAAGATCAGATCTTTTCTCTTTTCCGGATCCATTTCACCTTTTAATTCTTCATATAACTTATCATAGTCCGGGTTGGAGTATGCGCAGTAGCTGGTATCAGTTGCCCAGTTAGCCATATATGCCAGAGGATCTCCGGTACCAACAGTGATCCAGTTATTGTTATTAAAGTCATAATCCAGTGCTGCAAGTTTACTCCACTGATCATCTGAGCTTCCGTATTCAGGAACAACACCGATGCCGATTTCTGCAAGATACTGTGCGTGAGCATCTGCAAAGTCATTCAGAAGACGGTTTTCATAAGAAATATATCTAAGGTTGATATTCTGGCCATCCAGTTCACGGATTCCATCTCCATCTGTGTCAACGATTCCTGCATCATCCAGAATCTGTTTTGCTTTTTCCGGATCATAGGTATATGGATTCTCAAGTTTGTCGTAATCATAGTTCAGAGTAGATGGCAGTACGGAAAATCCTGGTGTATAAAGTCCACCGATTGTTCTGGAATTACAGATTGTATCATAGTCAATTGCCATCAGGATTGCCTGACGAAGTGTTTTGTTTCCAAGAACACCATCAAAGTTCATCCATGCAAATCCGCAGCGTACACCGGATGCAATATCAACAGTAAAGTCATCACTGTCCTGGAAATCCTGAATATCTGCTACATTTGTGATATTCTCAACCAAGTCTACCTGACCACTCTGGAGAGCCATTGTTTTTGCGGAGTTATCTCCCATGAACAGCAGATTGATCTTATCGTATGGAACATCTTCACGATAATACTCATTTGCAGCTAATGTATAACCAACACCTACACCATTGAATTCTTCAATCTTGTATGGACCTGTTCCAATAATTCCATTATCGTAGTTTTTCAATATGTTCTACATCTGTGATTCCCATAGTTGGGTGGCAGAGCTGTCCTACAAGGTTTTGCATAATGGTTTGCTTGTTTTGATGTTAAATAGTATTTGCATCATCATCTACAGTAACTTCTGCTTCAAATTCCAGATATTTCTCCGGTTTGGCAGATCCGGAAGGTCCTACCTCTTTCATGTGATCAAAATACTCTTTTACCTTTGTCGGAGTTAAATCACATCCGTCAGAGAATTTAATTCCGTCTTTCAGCTTGATCGTCCATTCTGTATGCTCGTCATTTACTTCATAACTCTCAGCAAGCCACGGGATAACTTCCATATTGTCATCGAATTTAAATAATGCTTCAGCAATACCATATCTCATAGCATTCCATCCACTGTTTTCATCATTTGCACTGTTTACACATCCATCTGTGTACATCTGACATCCGAAGTTTAAAACCTTCTCATCACCCTTCGCCTGTACAGTAACTCCCATTAATAATGCAACTGTTGTTGCCGCTGCTAACACAAGTAATTCTCTTTTTGTTTTTTCATCCTTTACTTCCTTTCTTTTTTTGTTTCTTCGTTGTTTTTCTTCCTTCTCATACTGTCCATTCCTGTGATTTTGAACGAAAAAAAAGACAGATGCTCCCACATCCGTCACGAAATCTTACCATTAAAGAATCAAACATATATATGCAACACATGAAGTTGTAACTCTTAATCAGGATTTCTCGTCGTCCGCAAGAATCTCTTTTACCAGAAATAAGCAGGTCTCCTGACTTAAGCTTACCCATTTTCAGCACCTTCCCAGAAAAAATATCTTCCAGTGGCATTCAGCTGAAAACCAACTATCACAGTGACGGGATCGTACCGGATTTACACCGGTTTCCCTTTTAATCAGACCAGCAGGACGCTTCTGCTGGTCTGAACTTATCTCTAAAAATCATTAAATGACCGTATGAATACTCATTTATCATAACATACCATCATGTATACGTCAATTATTTTAGACTCTTATTTTCTATCTATTTTTCCGTAAATTTCCGGAATTTCTCAAAATTTGTTTCCGGTGTATAGGATTTCAGAACTTCCATCATGTCCTCTACACTATATGTATTATCATACATTCCAATAGATAACGCATACTGCTTATTAAACTCATCTACTGAATCCGCTGTCCAGAATGACTGCTGCAGCCGGAAAGCACTTCCATCTTCACGGTAATCTTCTGCAAAGCCTTCCAGAGCATTTTTCATGGCAACAAATGATGGTGCAACGATAGCACCGTATTTTCCTACAAGATAGTCGATTCTTTCCTTGCCGTTATATCCCTTTTTATTAAACATTTCGTATGTATCTTCTGTAAAACAGTCAATGGAACCCAACAATACATCTGTACTGTTCTCTTCTTCATAAGCATCAATTATCTTGATAAAATCACTTGCGCTCACTACACTCAGAATAACATTATACTCTCCTGTATTCAGCGAATCAGCCAGCTTTTCATCCAGGTGATCTTTTGGATACCCCGGAACCAGAGTAATCTTAATGTCACTGCCTGTTTCAATTTCTTCAGTATCCTGCGTATTCACCAGTTCTTCTACAGACTTCTCATATGACAGGCCATATGCTTCCTGAAGCTTATTCAGAATACCAATCGTTCTCAGACGATGCATCTCATTACCGATAGCAGATCCTCCACATGCTATTATGTAATGATTCTGGTTATTCTGATCCTCTGAAACAAAATACTCCGCCATATTGGCAGCCGCATCCATTTCTGTTTCAACAGATGTTCCTATTGTTCCCAGAAAATAAGGATTATCCTTTACTTTCTCATACATTTCATCACTGATCGTTCCTGAGCCACGTACATAATACATACCATATTCTTCACATACCGGAAGAACTTCTTCAAGATCTGAGGAAAGGAAAGAAATAATTCCCTTTACATTTCTTTCATGAAGCTCGTTGATAAAGCTGATTTCTTCTTCTGCTGTACTTATACTGGAAGAATATAAAAACTCGACATCAAAAGCCATGCCGACATAATTTTCAAAATAATTTCTAAATGCTCTTACTTCTGCATCATTCAGATTATATACGGGACACTCCTATTGGTCATTTTTCCGTCCTGATTTGTTGTATCACTCTGAGTGTCAGCTGCCATAACTGAAATACTGGTGCAGGTAAGCAGCATAATCATTGTCAATATAAAACTTATTATCTTTTTCATTCCTTTTTTACCTTTCTGTCGTATTTGTATAAAAATTCAAGTTTTCTTTTCTCACATCCTTTCCTGAAATAAAAAAGATCTTTTTCTTAAAATGTATTTTAGGTATAAAAATAAAGCCTTTCTTATACACCGTAAGAAATAACCTTTTTTAATGCAAGCAGGTCTCCTGACTTAAGTTCATCGCATTTTATCGTCTTCCCGCCTCTTAAGCAGTGACATATATGATAAAAAGCTCCCTTTTACAGTGGCGGGACCGTACCGGACTTGCACCGGTTTCCCTTTTAATTCCATATTACTGGAAACATGCATTATTTTTATAATATGATATCAGGGGCTAAAAGTCAAAAACTATTTTTACTCCGCGCTAAGGCTTTTCCCCAACTTCATTATATTTTTATTATATAATTCCATTTGGTTAACGTCAATAATTTACATCTAATATTTATATGTTTTTTATTCACTTTTACTATGGTCTTGAATATTCAGATTCCAGTATCTATTCCATAATAAGGGTCTCTTTGCAGCACTACCTTCTCTTGTGGCATTTCTTTGTTTATGCTAAAATATTTTTACTACTATAAATGAGCAAGTTCGTGATTTTGCATAAAAGAAAGACACCTCGATTCCATGTGTTGTATAATGAAAGTGCCAAAACAAACATTTGCAACATTTACGAAAGAAGGTGTCTCTCGCAAATACTATACATCATTCCTCATTCATATACAACCAGTTTAAAAAATTAAACTTATGCAAATTTTATTCGAACCGAGTAATAAACCATCTTATGAGTATCCTAATCAGTATTTTCATTTCAGGATATCATGGAAAAACCACGGACTTTGCTAAAAACAGTTCCTGCCACAGAACTACGATTGCCCATTTCCTCAATTCCGGAAAATGGGATGATTCCTTACTTTCAGATACGTTAAAATGCTCTGTCATTGAGATTATTTATTCAGAAGCAGCACGCACCGGAAAACCTGTTCTCTGTATTGTGGACGATACGATTGCTTCAAAGACAAAGCCTTCGTCACAGGCTTTACATCCGATTGAAGATGCGTATTTTCACCAATCCCATTTAAAGGGAAAACCGGATTACGGGCATCAGGCAGTTGCTGTTATGCTTTCCTGCAATGGCATTGTTCTGAACTATGCTTTTGTAATGTACAATAAGTCAATTTCCAAGATTGACATTGTACAAAGCATTGCAAAGGAGCTGCCTGTTCCACCGGTAATGTCCTATTTTCTTTGCGACTGCTGGTATGTTTCTGAAAAGATAATCAATACCTTTGCACAGAGAGGGTTCCATACCATCGGTGCTTTGAAAACAAACCGTTTGCTGTATCCATCGGGAATGAAAAAGAAACTTCGTGAACTGGCCGCCGAATTGTCTGTTACACATCGTGAATTTGACCTTGTGACAGTCAAAAAACGAAACTATTATGTGTACCGGTACGAGGGAAACCTCAACGGCATAGAAAATGCGGTAGTTCTTTTGAGTTATCCGGAAAAAGCATTTGGTAATCCCAAAGCATTGCGTGCTTTCATCAGTACAAACGCAGCCCTGTCTACACAGGAGATTCTTTCCTGGTATGTGTGTCGATGGCCGATTGAAGTATTTTTCCGCCAGTGTAAGGATAAACTGGCACTGGACAGCTATCAGATACGCTCTGCACAGGGAATCAAAAGGTACTGGCTACTTATGTCACTGGCACATTTCATGTGTGCAGTGGGTACTGGTAGGTTCTGTTCGTTTGAAACTGGATATCACGAAATCTGTGATACCATTCAGCTGGAAAAGTATCGTTATCTTTTTCAATGCGCAAAGGAAAGCAATGATTTTGATTCATTTATGAAATTCGCAGTGTAGTTTTGTGCAATTTTTCAAATTTGCTCATTTATAGTATATATATTAATTGCTAATTCAATGAATATTGGAACACACTGTGTTTTATTTATAATTGTATCAATCAAATTATAGTGAGACGGTGATAAACTCGCTTTAAGAACAAGTTCAGCTTGAGTAGTTGGTAATTCTTGAAGCTTATATGGATATAACTCGTTTTCATCATCCGACCATTCAAGTTTCTCACGACTTGCAACTAAAATAACCATGTTCTATTGAGCCAATTAATTCTTTAAGCCAATCATCATGATCTACAAGATAACATTCATATGAATCAAAAAAAGCAATAAGCCTATGTTTTTTTGCCAAATTAGCCAAATCCAACCCCAAAAGATGCGGCATGAACTCATATAGTTGTTGTGGACTCTTTTGAAAACGGGTATTTATTTCCTCAAATATCGAAGGCTTCATAAAATGTTGCTGCAATTTTGGCAAAACATTATTCCTAAAAAGACTCAAAATATTTTCAAAGCCAACAGTGGGGTAAATGGCAGATAATCCTGAATCCGCCATATTAAGTACGTCTAAGAAATTTCCTTTGATTTTTCTCATAAAGTCTTCGTCAAGCTTTTCTATTTTGTAAATATCCCATAATAAGATTAATGAATAATCAAAATAGAGGCAACTTACTTCAATTTGCTTTCGGACTTTAACTAAATTATCAAAAATATCTGCACTATGCATTATATCCATATTTACAGTTATTATCTCTGGGTCAAAATCGTCGTTTTTCGGTATTTCGAGCAGTTTTTCTATTAAATAACTTTTACCAATGCCACCTATTCCATATATACCAATCACTTTAAAGTATTCCGGATTAAGTTTTAATTCTTTATATTCATTTTTAAACAAGTTTATGATTTCTTCTCTATCCACAAACATGCTCCGATATTTATAATAATCTATATTTTTAAACTTACTCCAACTCATTTTTGATTTAAACCTCTTTTGTGTGAATATTCCGGATGAGTTTCCATCAGCTGTCCGGCGATATGGAAATCACTTTTTAGATTCACTTTTGTGCATACTGAATCATAATTTCTACAGGGATATTTGTAAAGACTGCTACGCACCGCAGATGCGGCAAGGTCTTGACAAATATCCCAACAGAAATGGATAAGTTATCAAGCACAAAATAGGCGATTTCCGAGTACCGGAATTCTGATTTCCAAATTTCCGGAAGTGCGATTTCATCATACAAGAATATTCATTTTTTTAATGGAACAAAATGTTGAATATAGATAATTTGAATCTAAAAAGCAGCCTTGAAAGAGATTACTTGCAAGGCTGTTGAAACTACTATAATTGATTTATTATATTCAAGCTTTTACGAGGATGTTTGGCTTTAAGAATATCTTTTTGCTTTGTCATAGTCACATGTGTATATATTTCAGTCACATTTATTGAACTGTGTCCCAACATAGTTTGAATATAACGAATGTCAACATTCTGTTCCAAAAGTAATGTGGCAAAAGAGTGTCGAAACATATGGGGAGTAATATGTTGACGAATTCCAGCAAGATGACAATATCTGTTGATCATGTTTCTTACAGATTGATCAGATAGAGGGTTCCCGATATGTTTCAAAAAAATATCCACATGAATGAATTGCGGTGCCAAATTTTAGAATAGTATTTGATTAGTATAGAAATGACATGTTCATTACATATATGAATTAGACGTTCTTTTGCACCTTTTCCATTGATTATAATAATATTATTTTTGAAGATCTATGTTTTGGTATGGTATTGTACAAAGCTCAGATATTCTGATCCCTGTTGCGAAAAGTAGTTCGATAACAGCAATATCTCGAAGGGAAGCCTTTTTTCTATAGTTACTAGAAGCATTGTAATATTGCTCATATATGGTGTTTATCAATACTTCAATAGTAGGCAAAGGGATGGTTTTCGGAAGTATAATTGGTTCGCGAAATCTTAATTGTAATTTGGCGAAAGGATTATGAAGTATTATTTCTTTGTATTCAAGATGATGAAAGAGAGCTTTTAAAGAAGCAATTTTTCGTTTTACAGTTTTTGGGGGCATATTGTTGATGCAACTTTGCTATATATGTTTCTAAAAAGGGAACAGTAAGTTCTGAAGCTTCGGTTATCCAAATTTGCTCGGAAAATTGACGTAGGTCTATACGATATGCTTTTAATGTTTTTGAATCTAAGCGTTTTTGTATTCTGCAATACTCCAAATAGTTTTCAATGGTAATTTGTAAATTGTTCATAATATAATCTCCTCATTTGTTTTTTCCTTAAGAATAATCGTACATCGATTTCAGAATATCGTAAATATTAGAAGTGTTTGATGGGGAAGTATGAGGAAAGAAGTATTACTTTAAAGGAAATTACTTGTATGATGAATGAATTTTACCGTTATAAATAATTAAAATCTTTCAAATATCACAAGTATCTATTTTGTTGCTTCTATAATAAATGTTATTTATATATCTCAAAAAGAGGTAAAATGCAATTATGGAATGATAAAAATATCATCACATAAGATT
>ENA-OQOA01000843-OQOA01000843.1-human-gut-metagenome-genome-assembly--contig:-NODE-843-length-11204-cov-2.461226_pt1 | contig 11204 bp, 13 predicted proteins | sample MGYA00242633_ERZ504888 | MGnify/ENA primary metagenome ERZ504888 (study PRJEB26092, sample SAMD00036372) | human gut metagenome | host: Homo sapiens | study: EMG produced TPA metagenomics assembly of... | reverse complement strand
AAGGAAATGACGGCCTTCGGTCGCATAGTACAATTCTCAGGTAAAGCAGCATACGTTCCTTTGACTGTCAACTCAATTTCCTTATTGAAACTAATTATTTTACCAATCGGGTTCTCACCGCCAAACATTTTATCCGCCAAATCTTTACTCAGGAAAATTACATCTTTTTGCTGCAATTCGCGTACCGGATCACCACTCAAGACCTCAATACCCATTGTCTGAAAAAACAATGAATCAGCAGCAACTTTAAAATCATCAAAACGGACACTTCCGTTGTAAACAGGTGATGATACCGGCCATATCCCCGCACTTGCCGCCGATTCCACAATTTCCGGCATTGCATCCAGTATGCCTCCGGCAGCTGCACCGATAATATATTCACTAGGAGGAAGAGGTTCCCCATTTACTGTCCATATATTCCACAATTGGTATAATTTATCATGATCCTTAAAACAAGTATCAAAACTCTGCTCATACACAACTCTTGAGAAAAGCAGAATACTCATAGTCAGGCCCAAGCCTAACGAGACGACTTTTATTATATTAGAACTTCGTCCATGTATCAAAGCCTGAATGACATAATAAATCTGTTTCATATTTCGTGTTTTTAATCATTATTATTTTTGAAAAGAGAGAAGTCCCGTTTTCACAACGTTACTTCCCATAAAGTGTATAAGAAACTAAAGTTTCTATAATTCGTTCTCTATAATATAAATGCCAAAACCGTGCCACGCAAACAAATAACTGATTAACAACACATTGCAAAATACAAAAAGAAACAGTCTGTCTAATTATTAGACAATGATGTATGATAATTAGACAGACTATGAAAACAACAAATAGTTCTACGCTTCAAACTTATTGGAATTTGCCTTATTTTACTATCTTTGCATTATCACCTATATAAAACAAATTATTATGAAACACATTCTTTTGGCAGCCTGTGCGGTTGCCATATTAAGCGGTTGCGGTTCGCAAGGGAAACAGGCAGCCCCTACCGGAAATCCATTCCTTTCGGAGTACACAACTCCCTTCCAGGTTCCTCCTTTCGACCAAATCAAGATGGAACATTACAAACCCGCCTTTTTGCAGGGCATGGAAGAACAACAGAAAGAGATTGACGCTATAGTAAACAACCCCGAACCCGCCACTTTCCAGAATACCATTGCAGCACTGGATCAAAGCGGAACGTTACTTCGTAAAGTCAGCACCGTATTCTACGGACTGAAAAGCGCCAATACCAATGATGAAATGGATGCACTGAGCCGTGAACTCTCTCCACTACAATCAAAACACAGCGATGACATCGCCTTAAATGAAAAACTTTTTGCACGTATCAAAGCTGTCTATGAAAATCCCGGCAATTTGGACAAAGAGCAAAAGAAGTTGTTGGAAGAAACCTATAAAGATTTTGTACGTGGAGGTGCCAACCTGGATGCCGAAAGTCAAAAAAAATTGCGTGAATTAAATAGTGAGATTTCCATGTTGCAGCTCACCTTCGGCCAAAATATGCAGAAGGAAACCAATGCTTTCCAATTGATCGTGGACAAAGAAGAAGACTTAGCCGGATTACCCAAACCTGATTGCCAGTGCTGCCGAAACAGCTAAAGAAGCAGGCATGGAAGGCAAATGGATTTTCACCCTGCATAATCCCAGCGTCATGCCTTTCCTGCAATATGCCGATAACCGAGACCTGCGCGAAAAGATATTCAAAGGATACATTAACAGAGGAAATAACGGAAATGAATACGACAACAAGGAAGTGGTACGCAAACTGCTCAAAGCCCGTCTGGAAAAAGCCAAGCTGATGGGATATGAAAACTATGCTTCCTTTGCACTGGAAGAACGTATGGCGAAAACACCGGATGCCGTATATAAATTATTAGACCAGATTTGGACACCTACTCTGTCCAAAGCCAAAGAAGAACTGGCAGATATCAATGCCGAAATAAAGAAAGACGGAAAAACCTTCACAGCCGAAGGTTGGGACTGGCGTTATTATGCAGACCGGGCCAAGAAAGCCAAATTCGACTTGGATGAAAATCAGGTACGTCCTTATCTGAAACTGGAAAACGTACGTAACGGTGTGTTCTATGTTGCCAACAAACTATACGGTATCACTTTCACCCAGCTGGACAATCTTCCCCTCCTCATCCCGATGCACAGGCATTCGAATGTAAGGACAAAGACGGTTCTCATCTAGGTGTACTCTATATGGACTTCTTTCCGCGTGCCAGCAAGAAAGGTGGCGCATGGTGCGGAAGCTATCGTTCACAGACCTACAAGGACGGCAAGAAAGTGGCTCCTGTAGTAACCGTGGTATGCAACTTTACCAAACCGGCAGCCGGACAACCCGCTTTGCTCAGTGCAGACGAAGCGAATACCTTGTTCCACGAATTCGGACATGCTTTACATAATCTTTTCAAAGATGTACATTATTATGGTGTGGCTAGTGTTCCGCGTGATTTTGTAGAACTGCCGTCACAGATAGATGAGCATTGGGCTTTTGAACCGGAGGTATTGAATGTATATGCCAAACATTATCAGACAGGTGAAGTTATTCCTGCCGGACTGGTTGAAAAAATGGACAAGAGTGGCAAATACGGACAAGGCTTCGCTACGGCTGAATATTTAGCTGCTTCCCTGCTGGATATGGATTATCATGTATTAAAAGAAATTCCCAATGATATGGACGTTATGCAGTTCGAAACAGAAACATTAGGTAAGCGCGGATTGCTGAAACAAATTCCGTCACGCTACCGCACCACTTATTTCAACCATACCATGGGTGGTGGATATACTGCCGGTTACTATAGTTATATTTGGGCGGAAGTGCTGGATTGTGACGCATACGAGGCATACAAGGAAACGGGTGATATTTTCAATCAGGAAGTGGCCGGTAAGTTCCGCAAATATATCCTCACTCCCGGCTGCATTGACGATGCGATGGACATGTATGTCAATTTCCGCGGCAAAGAACCCGGTATTGATCCCTTGTTGAAGAACAGAGGACTAAAATAACCCTCTAACCCAAAATAGAATTCCTCCCCCTGCGAAAGACAAATGATTGTGATTCTTGCAGTGGGAGGATTCTCATTTCGTAGTATGATTGCGGATAGTTCTTTTATTTTTGTTCCAAAGCAAGAAATAATCCTCAGAGAAAGCGTACCTTTATGCCTGTCAAATCAAAAATTAAATTATGAATCAACCTATTGCTATGAACACCACAAGAAAACATGTGGTATGGCTGGATGTCGTTCGTTTGGTAGCCATGTTCACCGTAGTTTGCTGCCATAGTGCAGACCCGTTCAACTTTTACCCCGGCGAACCGCCAGCCAACATTGATGAAATCAAATTCTGGGGAGCCGCCTACGGAGCCTTTCTCCGTCCGTGTGTCCCACTGTTTGTCATGATTACAGGAGCATTGCTGCTTCCCGTACGTGGCGAAATATCCGCTTTCTACAAAAAAAGAATCAGCCGTGTATTTTGGCCGTTCCTTATCTGGAGTGTCATTTATAATTTATTTCCTTGGTTTACAGGATTGCTGGGACTTAATCCCGAAATAATTCTTGACTTTTTCCCTTATAGCGGTGAAGAAGCCGCCCGTCAGTCACTCAACGTATCATTGGGTTATATAGCAAAAATGCCTCTCAATTTCTCTTTATTAGACGTACATATGTGGTATATCTATCTGCTTATCGGATTATATCTATACCTTCCTATTTTCTCCGCATGGGTGAAAAGGCCTCGGAGAAAGCCAAACTATGGTTTTCTGTCGCATGGGGAATAACTGGTTTGTTACCTTATTATTATCAGTTCGTATCCCCATACATTTGGGGAGGCTGTGCGTGGAACTCATTCAATATGCTCTATATTTTGCCGGATTCAACGGGTACTTGCTATTGGGACACTATCTGCGCAACCACGACTGGTCATGGAGTAAGACACTGTCGGTCTGTATCCCCATGTTTCTGGCAGGTTACATGGTCACATTCTTCGGTTTCCGCCACATGACCGCATTACCACAATGCACTGATGAAATGTTAGAACTGTTCTTCACCTATAATTCTTTGAATGTGATTATGATGACTATCCCTTTCTTCCTCATAGCCAAGAAAGTAAAAGTACGCTCAGAACTGATCCAGCGTATGCTGGCAAACTTGACCGTATGTGGTTTTGGCATCTATATGATACATTATTTTTTCACAGGTCCGGGTGTAGTCCTGATGCGCAATATCGGTGTTCCCGTGCCTTTACAAATTCCCGCTGCCGCAGTCGTGGCATTTGGCGTATCGTGGCTGCTTGTGGTATTCATTCGTAAAATAAGCGGCAAGAATGCTAAATACATTGTAGGATAATAAAAACAGGACATACAAATATCGTTATATAAGAATAGCCGGAACTACTCTTTCCAAGTGATTCCGGCTATTCTTATAATGCTTCATCCACTAGAAATCAAGTCAGTTATTTGAGATGTAATTTAAAGAATATACCTCCGCTAAAATATTTACCGTCATTCAGTTCAGCAATAAGATTGATATGGTCTTTCCATATTGAATAAGTTCCACCCACATTCACAGTATAAGTTGCTGTATGCAGATCTTCCGCATGTCCGGGACACACTTCCACCATCAGATTAAATCCATTCAGAGCTTTCTGCCAGAAACCTTCGCCCTTCATGCCAAAATGAAAGTTTACCCCTGCAGCAGGACGGCTATAATGCACATCACTCATAGCTTTACCGATAACCCAAGCTACATGAACCCCCACTGTACCTATTCCACTAAATTCAACATGTTTCGTTGCCGCCAGATAATAACGTGTCAAGTAATTGTGGTTTCCGCTACCACCGCCCCCCCAATCTATGTCTCCACCTCCATTTGAAGAATGGCTTCCCGGATCATTCGCACCAATCACTACCTGAGGCGTCCAAGCCTTCCACCAGCCTTCTTTCCATGCCCTCAACCGGAAATGAAACGATCTGTCCTGATTGGTAAACCTGCCCCAAGTTTGCTGAGGCCAATAAGAAGAACCATGTATCCCCTTTACCAACGTACAAGTATATGCTACTTCCAGCCAAGGAAACAGAGTACAATTTATATAATAGTTATAGGTATAGGGATGATATTCACTTCTCACCCAATATCGGGAAAGTATATTTACATCCAGCATATTTCCTCCCAGCATAACGGTTTTATCTTTCTGCATAACGGCAGTAGGTGCATGAAGTAGTCCTGTAGTACCATAAAAAGCCTGCCCTTTGATAACATTCATTCCTCCAAAGAGTCCCCCCAGAAATATTAGAGTTCTTAATTTCACTATTCTATGAATTTTAATTTATATTTGCAGCATGAAAACAGATGTATTAAAAATACTCGGAAAAATTATTCCTACTGCTATCTTCGTCCTGTTGTTGCCATTCTCCATTATTTACATGGCAATAAGCAAAGTCTGCTCTTTCATCCGAAAATTCTTTCCCCGATAAAGCGTACCGGAAACAAGAATGCAGCTTGCAGATATCTTGTACGTGTATGTTTCTCCTTATACATTCTATAAACGAAACGCAAATTCATCTTATCAACCCAGTCCGGATAATAGTGCATCCTATTCATTGCCGTTTGGTGAACAAAGCCACCACACGTAAAGCCGATGCCTTGGTAACCCATCTTTTTTACCTTAAGCAGAAACTTTTCCTGCATCAAGGCCCCCATACCTACTATCAGAAAATCCGGATTTAATTCGACTATATGAGAAGCTTCCTTATTCATTTCAGCATCCGAAGAGAAATATCCGTTCCTGAACCCTGCAATGCGTAACTTCGGATACTGCTCTTGAAATATCCTCACAGAACACTCCACTTGTTCTTGACCCGAGGCTACGATATAGAGCGTTTTACGGCTTTCCATGAGGTAATTCAACAATTCGGGAGCAAGGGAGGTCATATCAAAACTACGTCTGGTCACTCGCTTTCCGTATACTAATCTTATGGCAGAAACCAGTAAAGAGCCATCGGCAAAAATACCATCGAATTGTTCAAAATAGGGATTTGTTTTCTAAAGCTATGAGGTAAGATACGGGGTTGAGAAAGGTGTAAATTCTGTTTTTCGTTTCGAAAAAGTTCGGGAGACGTCCATTTCTCTGTTTGCAAAAATGTGATTGACTAAGAGGGATGTCATATTTTATACTACAAGTTTTTGTAAATTTTCATGAGGTTTTTCCGCCTCCGTTTCTATATTATAACCCGCTTTAGTGATAAGTTCAGTATTTCTTTCGCAACGTTCTTGACGAGACAATTCGTATTTTAACATTTACCGAGATATTCCGCCCAATAGTCAGCACCTTTACTTAAAGGTAATTGAATTACATCTTCACCTATGTTTTACCATTTTAGTTACAGCATCCGAAATAATGCATGGTAGACCTGATGCCTGTGCTTCTACCACAGATAATGGCATACCTTCATAAATAGAAGGAAAAAGAAAAATATCTATTGCTTGTAACACATCTGAGATATCAGAACGCAATCCAGCCAATATTACACAATCATTGACTTTATTTTTATCTATTGCCGCTTCTACAAGATGGCGCAGTTCACCATCACCAATTAGCAATAATTTTGACTTTGGCTGTAAAGCATGATATTTGGCAAACACTTCAATAAGAAAGGAGTGATTTTTTGCTTCCATGAATATACCGATATGGCCTACCACATATTCATCATCTTTAAAACCAAAGACACACCGCATTGTCTTTCTTTTATCTACATTGAATATAAAAGGTTCCACTTTGATAGCATTACGCAAAATAGTAAATTGTGTTTCACCATAAAGCCATTCACCAGCTTCAATAGAACAAGCTATAGCCTGAGTGAACGAACGCCTATATCCAGGCAACAATAATTTATTTAAAAATTTTTATGTTGGCAACAACTAGAATGATTATGTATAATTCTTGCCTTTATACCTAACCATTTTGCAATTTGTAATTCCAAAACAGCTGTAGCACTGTTTCCATGTATATGAACAATGTCATAACTTCCTTTATACATTATGCGACATAATGCCATTATATAACGAAATAATTGCTTCTGCCGATGTGGCAAATGAATGATTCCACACCCTAGAGACTTGAATTTATCTATAACATCATTGTTTTCTTGTACCGTTACCACTATATCAATTTTATAATCACTGCTTCGCTGTAAGACTGAAATATAATTGAATATATGAGTAGTTATGCCACCTAGATCCAAACCATTTAAATTCTCAACAAGTATTCTTGTCATTTTAGTTTCTGTTTTTCAATATTTTATAAAGTTTAAAGTATGGAAAAGGAATTTTAAGCAAGCATTTTAAAAACCTATTTTCCATTTACTAGACAATAAATCATTTTTAAACATCGAGGATTAAACACATAATAAATAAACGACTTACTAGAAACTAATGAAAAAAGTCTCTCCCTCATCAAAAATCTAAATTTTGCCAACATCTTTAAATCCTTTCGAGAAGGAGATAATCCCACTGCTTTTAAATTCGCAAACAACACATCCGGAGTGAAAGGAATATATTTTACAAACTCTATTGCTTCTATATCATTAATGAAATCTAGAGCTGCTGACTGAATTTTTTCTACAATATAATACTCCTCTTGTAATTCGCCATTCATTTGATATTCATAATCATATCTCTCTGCCACAAGCCATTCATTTTTGTCACGAATATAGTTTTTTACAGATCCTTTTTGCTCTAAAAACAATGTTTCATAAAGTCCAACAAACGGACTTCGTTTATCCACACTGTTTACATTATTATAAAAATCGAACAAATATCCATGTAATGATAGTTTTCCATCATTCATATTTCGTTTATAATAATCAGCTACCCCTGTATAATAACCTAAAATTTCATTTTCTATACCTATTATTCCCAGTGACTTTTGAAGAAATCTCTGCATACCACCTGACCACCCTATATCCACAACTGCAAAACGTCCTTCAACGTGCATTTGCTTCATATATTCACACATTAAGACAAATTCTTTTTTGAGTTTAAAATAATCTCATTCTGCAACTCATTATATAAAAGCATTAATCTATTTTCTTCCAATATGGTATTTCTATAGAAATAAGAATTTAAATCATATCCATATTTTCTAACTAAAGCTATATGATCAATAATATTTAATCCAACTCCATCAAATATTGACTTCAATGATATCCTTTTGGAAGGTGACAGCATGGTCAATAAATTAATAAATGATGGATCATTCCACAAAATGGGTACTCGCAAACTCCTTCTCGATACTTCTAGATAATAACTTTTCAGCCTCTCATCTTTGTTAACAATATCGAATGCTTTTTTCATGATAAGCCCATCACGAGCAAAAAATAAATCTTATTAAGATCTTCTTTTTGAAAATTTTTAATTAGCCAATGAATATATCCCCATAATAAAGGGCCCAAACATCTATAGCCCAAATATTTAAAATAATCCTCTTTTGTTTGACACATATAATCAATGACATTATTTAATAGGGATAAATAGCTTGTATTATCTACTTTTGACTTTGTAAGAGTTATCATAGTTGTATGTATACCCATTATCTTTGGTCTAATAAAATCAGACTTTAGTGTGTCCCCAATATGAACTAATTGACAAGGTTTTAGATTTTCTTTATCTAAGATATAACGAAACAAAGCCCCTGTTCTTTTAGTTCTTTTTATAGATGAAGAAAGATAAAGTTTTTCATAACCTGTAATGCCACAATGACTTAAAATATCCTTTATTATATCTTCAGGAAGATACATATCTGATGTTATTATTACTTTTTTTCCATTCTTAAGGCATTCATTAAAAAGACTGACAATAGATTTATTGGGAATACAAACTTCGTACTCCGTCTTCAATTCTAGGTTTTTCAATTCTTCATTTATAGCTGGACTAAATTCTATAAAATTATAAATTTCATCGATTGAAACTTCTTCTATTATTTTTTTTCTAGCCTTAAGTTCGGCATTTATCCTCAATTCCTTAAAACCTCTTATTTTCTCATTACTGGTACCATGTAAACTGTTATACCTCAATTCAACTATATCAAACACATCTGTAGGCAAGGAAACATATCTTTTTACTAACGTATCAAATATGTCAAAAGATACACAATCATGTTTTAATATATATTTCAATTTATGATCCATATATAAGCCTCAATTGATTAGAGACCCTAATAAATAGGGAAATCTCGCTGATTAATATTTGGGGTTCTGACTAAGATTTAACAGATTTAAACAGCATCTTTAATAATAAAATGCATTTATATTTCAATAAAAAAAATACTATTCTATGCTTTAAATCCATTCGTTGATAAGGATAATTAGACAATAATTCTTGATATAGTTTTTCTTCTAATATTCTTTTGATCTTCTGATCTGTTTCACCAGCTAACACCATACGCATTACAGTATTACGAAGAAGAAAAAATACCGAGCGAAGATAATGCAAATAATATTTCTCTTCAGAGTAAATTTTTGCCAATCGCTCTTTTATTATCCGAGATAAATTTACCATTTTATGGTATTTGGCATCATCATAAGTATGAGAAAGCGAATATGGATTTACAACATAATAGTGCAAACAATCAGGCAGATAACATACACTCCTTACATGTGAAAGAAAATCAATATCAAAAATAATATCCTCGCTCACAAATTCACGTTCAGACACAAACTGTACTCTATGCTCCATAAAAATGCTATGACGATATATAGCATGCCACACCGACATCATATAGCGAACATCATGATGATATTCAGGCAATGGAGCTATCATATCAAGCAAAAAATCATCAACAGCTTCACGCCCTCTGAAGACAACCTCCTCCTCTACATCTTTTCGAGGATAAATATGCTTTTTATCTTTATAAATATTGCAATTACAATAAACAACATCAATATCCTTGGCCTTTGCTTTTAAATATAACTGTTCATACATATTCACATCTACAAAATCATCGGAATCCAGAAATGCTATATATTCACCAGTAGCTATCTCCAACCCCGAATTACGGGCAAAGCCAAGACCTTCATTAATTTTATGAATCACCTTGATAATCGGCCAATGCAAATTATCTGACGCTGATTCATAATTATCACATAATGCAGGACTATTATCCGGTGAACCGTCATCCACTAGAATAATTTCTAAATTCTTTCAGCGTTTGCCCAAGAAGCGATTGCATGCAACGATCAAGATATTTCTCCACATTATAAACAGGGACTATTATACTAACTTTCGGCTGTTTCATTCATTTTTTGATTTACATATTGAATAAAATCATCATAAGACGAAAATTTCGCCTTATGAGTAGATAACCAATCACCATAAGCTATACTTAACTGAGACCGAACAGGCACACCTTGACGTTCATATTCCTCTACATTTGAGGCATCTACAAAATAGATGAATTCTTCATATAATTCATGAGGCAAAGGATCTCGACCAAAATTCTTTTGAAAAGCCTTAACATGTTCCACAGCTTCCTGCAATCCTTTGACTTTCCGTTTTTGATAATATTCATCTAATGAACACACTACACGACAAGGAGCTCCTACCGCTACACTATTGGCAGGGATATCATGTGTTACAACACTGCCAGCACCTATAACACAGTTATCACCAATAGTAACACCACGTAATACAATGACATTTGTGCCAATATAAATATTCGAACCTATTTCCACTCTTCCTGAAGAATTCACAAAATCATGATATTTATTCCTAAAAACAAAGCTAGCCCAATCATGCGTCAATATCTGGAAATATGTATTCATATCAACATTACTACCAATGGAAACCAAGGCTGGCCTTGAAACATCGATTCTCGTAGTCAGCGGATCTCTAAAAATGCAACCATCACCAATTCTTATACCCAGTGAACGCAGATGAGCAATGTACGATCTGCTGTTTCGGCGATGCCAAATATCTAATATATGCGCTGTTATAGATGATAATTTTATCATATATTGAATTGTACAATGAATATTTAATATAAAAAACCTATTAATATGTTACTTAGAGCATTTGAACATTACCTATAAATTATACACGAATTTTTATCCATTCATTTGGCAAAGCTTCTAATTTTGAAAAATCAGTATTCACCCATCGGTCTGGAGTTATAATTATTTTGCTGTCCTATTTAAATAA
>ENA-OQOA01000842-OQOA01000842.1-human-gut-metagenome-genome-assembly--contig:-NODE-842-length-11204-cov-2.999549_pt1 | contig 11204 bp, 15 predicted proteins | sample MGYA00242633_ERZ504888 | MGnify/ENA primary metagenome ERZ504888 (study PRJEB26092, sample SAMD00036372) | human gut metagenome | host: Homo sapiens | study: EMG produced TPA metagenomics assembly of... | reverse complement strand
CAATGCCTGCTGCATAAAAAACTATAAACTCCAGGGCAAAACCTGCACAGGCAAGGCATAATTCTCTCATTCTTCCACCTTTGTCCCTGACCGGATGGATTCGCGGTTTTTCAAAATCTCCATGGCAATCTTCTCAGGAGTCATCGGAAGCTCTGTCAGACGCACACCTGTTGCATTATAAATTGCCTCAGCCAGTGCCGGACATGGAGTATCAATTACAAGCTCACCAATGGATTTGGCACCAAAAGGACCGCTCTTTTCGTAACTGCACTCGAAATCCACGCGGATATTTCCGATATCCTGTCTGGTTGGGATCTTATACTGCATAAAAGAGTTGTTGCGGATCTTACCTTTATCTGTATATTGTACATCTTCCCAGAGAGCCATGCCAATTCCCTGTGCAATACCGCCCTCCGTCTGTACACGTGCAAGATTCGGATTGATCGGTGTACCGCAGTCAACAACCGCCACATAATCCAGAACATCCACACTGCCTGTCTCTGTATCCACCTCTACTTCTGCCATACCTACCATAAACGGCGGCGGCGAGATTGGTGAAGAATGCTGTTTCACAACCTGAAGCTCGATATTGTTAAAGAAAGTGCTCTTTAATGCAATATCTTCCAATGAAACTTTCTTCTGGGCATTTTCAGAACTGATGGCATCCATATCAACACTATAGCCCTCTTCTGCATCTGTCATATGACCTGCTGCATTTCCCTCTGCCCCATCGCTTATCTCAAGTGTCTCATCATAGAATACACAGGAACCGTCAAAATCAACTTTTCTCTCATCTACTTCCATCATCTCTGCGCCAAACTTACAGATTTTTTCTTCAGCTCCTCACAGGCCTTCATAACCGCTACACCGGTGGTATAGGTTGTGGCGGAAGCATAGGAACCGGAATCATAAGGAGAAATATCCGTATCCACACTGAATACTACTATGTTATCCATAGGCGTATTCAGACAGTCAGCCGCAATCTGCGCCATAACGGTATCACAGCCTGTTCCCATATCCGTACATCCAAGTGCCAGTGTATAAGAACCATCTTCATTCAGCTTAATATCTGCGCCGCCTACGTCAACTCCTGCAATAGAGGAACCCTGCATAGCCATGGCAACACCGACTCCGCGGACCTTTCCATTTTCCCCATATCCCCTGCATGGATATTTGGAATCCCAGTCCATCATCTCTTTGGCGCGCGCCATACAGCGGTCCATGGAACAGCTCTGTGCATAAGGAACATCCGGATATCCCGGAAGAGGACCGCCCTCTACAGGCATATTCATTTCTTTTACCTTAACAGGATCCATTCCCATCTTATGTGCCAGCTCATTTACTGCAGATTCCACTGCAAAAATACCCTGAGTTGCACCATAACCACGATAGGCACCTGCAGCCTGCACATTTGTATAGACAACATCAAAAGCAAACCTGTGGGCTTCTGTATGTCTGTAAAGAGCGATTGATTTATGACCGCTGAGTCCTACTGTTGTAGAACTGTGTTCTCCGTATGCCCCAGTGTTGGACAAAGTATAAAGATCAATTGCCTTGATGATACCATTTTCATCTGCACCTGCGCGTACTGTGATCTCCATCTCATGGCGCGGTGAAGAGCAGATCATGGACTCATATCTGGAGAAGATCATCTTGGACGGCGGCCTGTTTTCCAGGTCACGATCGCCGGATAGATCTCACTGACAGAGGTCTGCTTTGCACCAAAGCCGCCACCGATCCTTGGCTTGATCACACGTACTTTGGAAGCAGGAATGTCCAGTGCCCTTCCAACGATCCTTCGCACATGGAATGGGATCTGTGTTGAGGACAGAACGATCAGTCTGCCGAAATGATCCATATAGCAGGCTGTGCGGAAAGTCTCCATCATAGTCTGCTGGTTTGCTCTTGTATGATAAGTGCGCTCTACAGTATATTTACACTTTGCCAGAACTTCATCTACATTTCCATGTTCTTCCACTGCAGATGCACATAAGTTTCTTTTGTTGTCTCCGCCAAGAGGAATTTTCAGCTTCCAGTCATCCTCCGGATGAACCAGGATCGGATTATCTTTTGCCTTGTGGATATCCAGAACCGGTGTCTCCACGCGGTAATCTACGCGGATTCTCTTCAATGCTTTATCTACCGCCTCTTCTGTCTCACCCGCAACAATGGCAACTGCATCTCCCACAAAACGTACATGACGATCAAGGATCAGTCTGTCATCCGGACTCATCTCCGGTGCAGTCTGGCCGGCAAGGGTAAAACGTTTCTGAGGCACATCTTTATAGGTAAGGATACATGCAATTCCGGCCACCTTCTCGGCAGTACCTGTTTTAATATCTTCCACCCAGGCGTTGGCGTGGGGACTTCTCAGTATCTTCACGATCAGGCAGTCCCTTGGTGCCAGATCATCTGTATAGACAGGCTTTCCGGTTACCAGTGACATTGCATCTGTTTTACGTACAGGTTGATTTACATATTTCATCTTTATGCTTCCTCCTGTGCTTTCTTATATTTCAGGAACTTCAGGATACTCCTTGTCTGGGAAACAAAACCGGAACATCTGCACAGATTTCCCGCAAGATATTCTTTGATCTGCTCCTCTGTGGGATCTTTGATCTCGTTGAGCATCGCAAATACATTCATGATAAATCCCGGATTGCAGAAACCGCACTGTTCCGCACCTTCATTCGCCAGAAAGCTTCCAAACTCCTGCGCTTCTCTCTGCATTCCTTCCAATGTAACGATTTTCTTTCCCTCAATGCGTGCTGCAAGTGTACTGCAGGAAAGCACCGGACGACCGTCCATAAGAACTGTGCAAAGACCACAGTTCGCAGTTTCGCAACCTCTTTTCACGCTGAAACAGCCCTGTTTTCTTAAGAAATCGATCAGCAGTGTATCCGGGGAGATCTCTGCGTGGCGGTTCACTCCGTTAAGCCAGAAATTAATATTCATTTTTCATCCCTCCTACTGCTTCCCAGGCTCTTCTTGTCAATACTTTTACAAGAAGGGTTCTGTATTCCTTTGATCCTCGCATATTGCCTGCAGTAGGAACGTTCTCTGCCGCATATTCTGCAAAGGCTTCGATCGCCTCTTCCTTCTGCTTTTTTGTCATGTTCCGGAAATTCTTCAGGATCTGCTTCTTATCTTCCACGATCATGGCACGTGCAGGTCTGGCACCTATCACAGTCCTTGCCTCATTTCCGATCACAGAAGCTGCACAGGTCAGCACCGGGAAATCTGTTTTTATGTTTCTCTGACTTAAGTAACAGGTAAGAAGTGGCTCTTTTCGCACGATGATATTTACAAGGATGTCATTGTCCTTCTTCATATTTACAAATTCAGTCAGTGGAATACGGCCTGCATCATATAATTCTACCCATGTATCCATTCCCAGGAACATGGTCAGAACATCTGAGAAACCATATCTTCCATAAATGCTTCCTCCCACAGTAGCACAGTTTCTGAACTGCACGCCTACAATGTGGCAAAGGCTTTCTTTCATAGCTCCATGTGTGTAGGTATTCAGAGCTTCATTTGTCTCCAGGTCATGAAGCGGAGTCATACATCCGATGACAAATTCGTCATCATTCTCAGAAATCGCATCCAGCCCCAGACCGGAAAGATCAATCGCTGTGGATATTGCTCTGTTGCCCATTTTTCATCCAGACCATTCCCCCAAGAATACGGGCTGTTTTCTTCTGGTTCAGTTCATAAGCTTCCGCCAGACTGTTTACCTTTACATAGCTTTTGATTTTCAGCATTATGTATCGTATCCCTTTCTTACATACTTTTCATATCTCTTGTAATATTTTGACTCGGATCTGTCGTCAGACAGCCAATTTAATATAATACCATAGCTTAAAGAAAAAATCTATAAATATCCTCTATTTCATAAATAAATTTTTGTTACTGTTCACTCCGTTCTCAGTAACGTAGCCAAAATTCATTCCAGATTGCCTGCGGCAATGGAATTTTGGCTTGTATGTCTCGGCAGTAATCCTGGTCAGGCGGACAATATCATCCGCTTTGCTGCTTGCTGTAAATATTACTCTAATTCTAGCATATGACAGCCAAAAGTGTCTATTGATAAAACTATCCAAAAAAACACTTTTCAAAATATTATCGGATTAACTGTATCATTTGTTTCATTGCGAATCGTTTTTGTGCACTGTACCCAAATATTTTCGTAATATATTTGGTTTTTTATATATTTTACTGGATTTTTTCGAGTATCAATGTTATAATGTTCACAAATAAAAGACTTATCACTGTTAATTGCAGATAACAGGTACAATTTGCGAATATCCGCCTGAATCTATATCGTTCAATAACAGAGATGTCATAAAGGAGGGTTTGATTATGAGTAAACGCGTGATTACAATAAACAGGATGCTCGGCAGTAATGGCCGCCTGATCGGTAAAGCTCTGGCAGAAGAGCTTGGATTTGCTTTTTATGACAAAGAGCTGATCGATATTGCAGCTCAGAAAGAGAATATTCCTTTTGATCTGCTTGCCAAGGTTGATGAGAAACGTGGCAGCCAGTGGCGTTTTCCCATTGACCATGAACTTCAGATGGACAGCGATTTTCACTTTGTTCCCATGAATGATGTGCTTTTTGATCTTCAGCGAAAGATTATTCTGGATGCTGCTGAGAAAGAAGATTGTGTGATCGTTGGCCGATGCGCCAATCACATCCTCGACAATAAATGCCTGAGCGTATTTATCCATGCACCATTTGAGTATCGTGTACAGACTGTCATCGAGCGTACAGGACGGGAAGAAAAAAGTGCACAGAAGCTGGTTAAGAAAGTGGATAAAGAACGGCGTACTTATTATGAGTACTTTACAGATAAGAAATGGAAAGATATTTCCCAGTATCATCTGGCATTTGACAGCAGTAAATTCGAGCAGGATAAAATTATACAGATGATAAAGATGGCATTGTAAAACCAAACAGGGTCCCAGGTTCAAAAGTCTTATCATGCAGGCACGAACGACTTTTTGAACCTAGTACATCGTTTCGTAAATAACTATACCAATCGCGTAGGATGCGGATTCGAGTGTGCTGGTATAAAAACGCAGGCGTAGCGGGCTACGCTGAGGCTTTTATACCTGTGCAATCGGATTCGCAGACAAGTGAGTGGTATAGTTATTTCGAAAACGATGTACTAGGACCCTGATATCATATTATTTATTTTCTCCCAGAATATACTGCTTCAGGAAATCATAAATCTGATTCTCTGTTGGAGGACATCCCTTTACGTTATGTTCAAATTTACAGGTGCATACACCTACACCCAGTTTTCCTTTTTTTCCGCGGTATCCCTGGCCGATGCAGATTTTCGTGTCCAGTTTCTCGAAAAGGCCGTCATTTTTAAGCATTTCCAGAGCCGGGATGAGATAACCATAGCAGGCACTGCAGGATTCTACTTCTTCTACTGCATCCTGAAGTTCTACCACTTTTCTTGATTTCGGAAGTTCTTTGCGGGCATTTTCCTCACAGTATACGATGTGGGAATTTTTCAGATCAGTACTTCCAACCCCAAGCTTCTCTGCCAGTTCAATATACGGTACATCTTTCGTTGTATAATGCATGATCTGACATACATAAGAATCGATCAGTACCGGATCCGTCCCCGCCCAGATACGGTTCATCACTACCGGATTTCCGCCATCCTCGAAATCCAGATCCCCGCAAATGTTATCAACCACGACAAAATCCTGATGGAGCCCCGCATTCAGATGTGCAATCGGTTCATGCAGTCCCATCGCATGAAAATGACGCTTCTCTGTATTGGGGATCAATCCTTTTCATATTTTTCAATGCACATGTGATCTTTGTCTGACAATGGCCTTTCAATACCGGAACATTGATCAGAAAATCAATATTTGCCGCACGTTCACAGACATTCAGTTTCATCCCCCTGCAATCTCTTTCAATCCCCTTGTCTTTCTGCATATCCCAAAAGGCACCTGATATTTTTCCGTAGTTCACGATATCCGCATACTTCGTATGCTTTCTGTGGGTCCTTAATCTCCCACCCCAGGAGCCTTCCAGAATGGCAATATTTCCATATCCGTTTTCCTGCAGATACTCAATAATTCCCGCCACAATTTCCGGATGTGTGGTAGCTCCCCATGAAGCCTCGGAAGGTGATACAAGATTAGGCTTGATACCAATCTGCATCTTTTTATCTGAAATTACAGACGCCAGGCCGCACTGTGCCAGCAGTTCCTTTGTCATTTCTTTGTAATTGGTTCCGCTCTTTATATAGATTTCATTTTTGTTCATTACAAGATTATCCTTTACACTTTTACATTCGAATATTTTTCTGCTGATTTTTGCATATCTTTTTTGTATTTCCCCCCGGAAGTTTTCTTCTGAACCGGTCAGCTTTTCTGAGGTGAAAATGTTCTCCGCATCAGCCTGCATGCCACTGTACTTGTGAGCAATGCCACCAGAAATCCTGCCAGAACATCCCCCGGATAATGTACGCCCAGATAGAGTCTGGAAAAAGCAATCATTCCGGCCAGAACAACAGGTAAAATTCCCCATTTCCCGGGCAGCATCCGCAGACAGACCAGTGCAACGGCAAAGGAAGCGCAGGTATGGCCGGATGGAAATGAATAGTCTTTCGGTCTGGTGATCAGCGGAATGATCTGTGTATAAGTATCAAAAGGTCTTGGACGGGCTACTGCATTTTTTATCAGCAGATTTGTGATCAGAAACCCTGACAGCAGCGAGAGTGCCGCCGTCACTCCTGTTTTGCGTGTTTTCCCGAAACAGATCAGAAGCACACATAATACGATCCAGAACCATCCTCCGTTTCCGAGGAAGGTGACTGCTCTCCAGAACGGAGTCAGGGCATCCACCCTTAAATGTTCCTGGATCCACAGTAAAATATTCATATCTAATTGCTGTAATGTCGTCATAAACTTCTCCCATTATATTTTTTATCAGTCACAGTATGTATTCCTCTCAAAATACATACGAATTATATCAGTCCGACTTCTTTTGTGCAAGGTATTATAAGCAAAGTTGATTTGTTTAAGGGCTCAAAAGTCAAAATAACGTAGAAATCAGTCAAAATACCGATAGCGTTTTTCTGCCGGAAGGATTATGCTGAAAACAGACTTATAAAACTGCCTGATCAGGCAAATACTTATTACGGGGGTAAATATGATAAACACATTATCGGCCGGTAAGGATAATTTTTACCGGCAGATGCTTAAACTGACGATTCCGATCATTATCCAGAATCTGCTCAGTGCAGCGGTTAACTCCGCAGATGTAATTATGCTTAATTATGTGGGACAGTCTGCGATTTCTGCGGTGTCTCTGGCTGCCAATTACTCCAATATCCTGTTTATGGTATATTATGGACTTGGTACAGGCGCATCTCTTCTGTGTGCGCAGTATTTCGGAAAAAATAATATGCAGGCTATTCATGCGATCGAGGGAATTGCCCTCCGCTTTTCCATCATAATCTCGGGAATCGTAGCACTGATCGCATTTACTGCTTCTCAGCTTATGATGAAGATTTTTACTCTGATCAGGAACTGATCTCTATCGGTTCTTCTTATCTTAGGATTATGGGAATTACATATCTCTGTTGGGGAATTACAGAGATTTATCTGGCGATTTTGCGCAGTATCGGACGTGTAACGATCAGTATGGCATTGAATATGCTGGCTTTTATATTGAATATTATCCTGAATGCTACTTTTATCTTCGGGCTTTTCGGCGCACCGAAGCTGGGGGCTACAGGTGTTGCCATTGCAACTGCTGCTTCCAGACTGATCGAACTGGTAGCATGCGTGATCGTTTCTTTCCTGAGCAAAGATGTTAAATTGAACCTGACCTTTATGTTTATCCGCAGTAAGGTGCTGTTTGGCGACTTCGTCCGGCTGTCACTTCCCGCTCTTGGAAATGACATTTCCTGGAGTGTTGCTTTCTCCATGTACTCTGTGATCCTGGGACATCTCGGAACAGATGCCGTTGCAGCCAACTCTCTGGTTACGGTTGTCCGCAATATCGGTTCTGTGTTCTGCTTTGCAATTGCCAGTGCGGGAACGATTCTTCTTGGAAATGTAATGGGAAAAGGGATCTGGAGAAATCGAAGGTGTACGCCTCCAGAATGCTGAAGATGACCATTATAGCCGGTGCCATTGGCGGTGTGATCGTATTTGCCATCACTCCTCTGGTTCTGAGATTTGCATCCTTAAGTGACGGCGCAATGCATTATCTGAAGTATATGCTGCTTATCAATACCCTATTATATTATGGGTTCTGCTGTAAACACAGCCCTGATCGCCGGTGTATTCCGCGCAGGCGGTGACACGAAGTTCGGGCTGATCTGCGATACCATTGATATGTGGGTATATGCGGTACCTTTGGGATTTTTTGCGGCCTTTGTCCTGAAGCTTCCGGTATTGTGGGTCTACTTCCTGCTATGTACAGATGAGTTTGTGAAATGGCCATGGGTATTCCATCATTACCGCCAGGGGAAATGGGCACAGAATATTACAAGGGAGGATCTGTTTGAGCAGAAAGCTTCCTGAGATATCATCCATATCCGCCGCAGTGTGGTTCTATAATAAATAAGCAAAACAGCAGGTCTGTTCATTCTATGAACAATCCTGCTGTTTTTATGTCTGCAGATTTTCTTTCCGGATCCCTGCAGACATCCATTTTCGGTTTATAAAAAATGCTTACAGATTATAATGTATTCAGGTCGATTCTGTAATCGTCAGAGCCCTGTCCGTCTACTGTGTAGTAAGCGGCTTTCTGCTCAACATTTACATAAACGCTGATTTCTTTTCCTTCGATGCCTTTGTCTTTGATGTCTTTTTTGATTGCTTCCTCGATGGAGCTCATTGTAACTGCAAAACCAGGTAATTCGATAGTTGTTTCTGCGAATTTTTTGATGTCGATATTTTTAGCCACTTCTTTCACTGCCTTCTTTACAGTTTCTTTTGCTTCTTCTACAACCGGAGCCTTCGCAATATCGGCTGCAGCGTCTTTTGCTTCTTCAATTACTGCTGAAGCCTTTACAGTTGTTTTCTCAACTGTCTCTTTGACTGCTTCTGTAGCCTTTGTTGTTGCTTCTTTAATAGTTTCCTTTGCTCTTGAAGTTGTTCTTTTTCTCATAATAATCTCCTATTCCAACTGATTGGTCTAACAGTTTCCTGTGTAACCGTATCACAAATTCCAGATAATGTCAATTTTTATCAAATTTTGTCCTACTCAACATTTTTTAAGGCTTCATCCATAGGAATATTCTTCACTCTCCGAAATTCCAGCAAGGCCACGATTCCGTATGTAATGATTCCTGCTGCAAACATCTGCACATAGATCATCGGGTCGATCCAGAGCGTAATCCAGCCGGAAATGCTTGACAGCATCATCTCCCTGAACAGAACCTTCATAACCGCTGTTTCTATTGGAAGACTGACAAGCAGACAGAACACTACTACCATTGAAGTAGACAGAATGTACAGCCTGCTGATCTCGCCATTTGTATAGCCCAGGATTTTTACCATTGAAATAGACTGGGCATTTTTTTCGATAATGATCTTGGAAAGAAGATAGATCAGTACCATATAGATCACAATAGCAAATCCATTTACCATTCCCATCATACTTCCCATAGACACATCCAACTGTCTGGAAATCTTGGTCAGTGCATCCAGGTCCACCACTGACCCAATATATTTGTCTTTGATATCTGTAATCCTGGTATCAGAAAAATAGCCACTGTAATAATTTTCTCCCAGATTAAAGGTTTCGTTCAGCTGAGTTCTGGTCATAAATACACACAGGCCTGCCGTATAATCATAAATTCCTGTTACCTTAAAAGAATACTGTTCCTTTTCATACTTTTCCTTCAGGGTAATGGTATCTCCGGGATGAATCCCATATTTGTCCGCATAAGCACTGGAAATATAGATTCCTTTATCAAGATCAGCCTTTACATATCTGCTGTCCGGCTCGATTCCATACAAAAGAACCTCCTCGCTCTTATACTTTCCGGGAAGAGTATTTAAAGAATATGCTGAAAACTCTTCTGCATCTTCATTCTTTGTTTCCGCAGACATATAGAATTCCAGTATAGAAAACAGACTGTCAAATTTGTTTCCACTGGCTGCACTTACCGGAACCTGAAGCATATACTGGTATTTTGCCAGCATATTGTTCTGGATCTCCATCTGATAATGATCCAGTGCGGACGGAAGCAGAAGCCCGAACATCAGAAGCAGGTTTGCAAAAACGATTCCCACAAAAAGCACCAGATAGTTGCTAATATTCTGGAAGATCACACGCAGACGGAATCTGTGGAAGATCTTGAGTTTCGGGCTTAAATAAAGGGCTCTTTTCTGTTTTCTGGTGGACAGATCCCTTCGAAGGAATTTGAGCGGGGAAAGCTTCAGCTTATGATGCAGGATTGCATAGTGACCACAAACATGATCACCACAGGAACCACAGTTGTCAGAAGAAACGCTTCTGCATTCCAGATCGTCACATAAGTCGGAAGGCTGTAGCTTCCATAATACATACCGGCGCAGACATCTTTGAACGCCGTATATCCCAGAATATTTCCGATCAGTGCACCGATGAGTGTCACAATGACAGGAAGTGTCATATAATGCTGGGCCAGCTCGCCTCTGGTATAACCGGATGCCCGGAGTGTTCCGATGACACCGGCCTCTTTGGCGATCGTATTGCTGGTTGTGATGCCAAATACAAATGCCATGATCACAATGATGATATACAGAAGCATGACCATCATTGCCTTATCGCTTCCCATATCGTCACCGGTAAAAATGATCGCCTGATTCTGATACTGTGGAACAAAATTTTCCAGTGTGACTACTTTTCCCATTGCCTTCATCAGATCTTCGGAAACATCTTTTTTCCTCAATCTCGCTCTGTGGCTTTTCATTGTAAGTCCAGGCATAGTTATACTGGAGTTTGTCCTGATCGAGAGTGTCAAACTCTTCCTCCGTTACCAGACCAACGCCAAATTTTACCGCATCAAACATTGTGTCGCTGTTGTTCTGAAACAGGCAGCTGTAATCGGAAAGTGCAACGAGCCCTGTGACCGTCCAGGATTTTGTTCCATCCTCCAGCGTATCTCCGATCTTCAGGTCATTGTTATCCGCATACATACGGTCGATTGCGATCTCGCCTGTTTTTTCTG
>ENA-OQOA01000839-OQOA01000839.1-human-gut-metagenome-genome-assembly--contig:-NODE-839-length-11209-cov-2.479968_pt1 | contig 11209 bp, 18 predicted proteins | sample MGYA00242633_ERZ504888 | MGnify/ENA primary metagenome ERZ504888 (study PRJEB26092, sample SAMD00036372) | human gut metagenome | host: Homo sapiens | study: EMG produced TPA metagenomics assembly of... | reverse complement strand
CTTTTTGTTCGCCGGTATAAAATCTGATTTTTGTGGACTTTTTCCACACTTTTGTAGTGTTGTCAACAGGTATCTACACTTCTAAAAATGGATATGTAAATATGTATATGCTTGATTTTTAATGAAGTATTGAGAAACGCAGATTTTATGGCACGTTTCTTGTTTTATTGCTATCGGTAAAAATGAATAAAAACAAAGTAATTATGAAAAAGGTATTAGTAACATTGGTATTAGTAATGACTTTAGGCGTGTCTGTTTCTTTTGCTCAAGCGGCTCCGGTAGAGGTTCCGGTAGTGGAAAAGCCTCAACAATCTAAGAAATTGGTTTTTTCTAGAAATCTATATGAATGATTTGCCGGAAGCTGTGATGGACAGGCTTGCACTGGAAGGTGCTATGATAAAGCAGGCTTTTATGACCTATGGCATTGATGGAAGCCGTATTTATAAAATTAATGTGTTAACAAGTGATGCTCATGAACAGACATTGTTCTTAGGTGAAGATGGTAAAATTTTGAAATAGTTAGTATATTTATAATAGTGCTTTTACATGAATTCCCGGCTTGTGATAAGTCGGGATTTTTTTTAGTTAAATTGTTTCTTGACGATATTCGAAAAATAATTAAGAAATCTCTTGTACATAATAATTGTAGATTTTATCTTTGCCACTCGAATTTAAAAAAGATGATACCATGGAAACTTATGATATATATTTTAAAGAAGGTACTGATTTTGCTAATAAAGGATTTTCATTGAAGGATAAGGCTAAGGCTATTAGAATGGCTGAAGATATGTTGGCTGAACGCAAAGGATACGTGAAGGATTTTGTTGGAGGAACTATTTCCGTAATGTGTAAAGAAACGAAAGAGGAAGTTTGGTCCAAGCCGATAGAGGAGGTTTAAGACAACTTTTACACCTCTTTTTGCCTAGTCAATCACAGAGTTGTCAAATACAACCCTTGATTATATTTATGGTGAGTTCGTTATTGGTGGACATAAATATTTCTTTCTCTTCTAGGAATTTCCGGTATATTTCTCCCTTCATGCTTTTTGCCGGGCTGATATGGATAATGTCAGGTTTCATCCGATTGAGCGATGATTCTTTTTATAAGATGCTTCAGTATAATTTTTCTTTCCATTCTGTACATTTTTGACATATAGTTGTTATTCATTAGCTGAATACATCGTAAAACTCACCAATGAAGTCTTCTGTATAAACAGAGGTTAGTTACATAAATTTATAGTGATTTTTTGTCTATAATATATTTGCCATTGAAGTCTTGTTAGATTCCTTTGGTTCTTCTCTGTTTCCGGTGCTTGAGTAGCAGATCCATTGAATGTTTTTCCCTTTGTCCTTTGTGTAATATGGAAAACATAAAAGGAAAAAGAATTTATGTTGTTTGAACAATTAAGTTAGAACGTGTGTTTATATAACTATTGTGATTATTGTTGTGCCGATGGTGTACAGGCATTGATACAACAATGATTTTTCATAAAAACTTTAAATTTATAAATTTAGGTAGCCCTGACTTGTGATAAGTCGGGGCTATTTGCTTATTATGTGCTATTAAACTTGGTCAACTATTGGTTAACAATTTTACGCAACAGTAACTCTTTGATGCAAAAGTGATAAATAAAATTTTTTGTTCACATGAAAAAAACTTTCTCAAAAGCTTTGTAGTATTGATTTTCTATGTATCTTTGCATCGTTATTATTTCGCGGGGTATTAGCTCATCTGGCTAGAGCGTTAGACTGGCAGTCTAAAGGTGGCGAGTTCGAGTCTCGCATGCTCCACTATTATAAAACCTCTCTGTTTCAGAGGGGTTTGTGTTTTCTTAAGCTTCTCCAGCTTTCGTTTTTGGATAAAAAAAGACAGTTTGTGCCACTTTTGGCAAAAAGAACTTGTCTAAAACGAATCCAGAACAATTATGACAACTCTTAAAGCCGCCGTTGTTCCGGCCAAGGTGCTGAAAAACGGCAAACACAGAATTCGTATCGCAATTGGTCATAAACAGGAAACAAGATACATCGTTACCCGATTTGAAATAGATAATACTGCTAATTTTAAAGGAGGGCAGGTGGTAGGTGTTCCTGATGCCGCACATGTCAATGCTAAATTACGTGGAATACTTAATTCATATCAGGATGCCCTGGATAAGATAAATACATCATCCTATACTTGTATCCAACTTGTCGAATACTTGTCCTCGGTAAAGCAGGGAGCCATCTCTTATAGTGTCGCTTCGGCTGACTATATGCAGAATTTGATTAAAGAGGGGAGAAGGACCACTGCCTCCTTATATCAAAGGGCGAGTGATTACTTCATTGAGTTTGTCAAATATGATATAATGCTTGATGGAATTACTCCCCGGACCATAAAGGACTTTGATATTTATCTAAAGAATGTCCGAAGGCTGGCTCCTGTTACTTGTGGTATGCACATGGCACATTTGAAGGCAATAATCAATCAAGCAATAAGGGATAAGAAGGTATCATATGACACGCATCCTTTTGAATATTATGAAAGACCAGCAGGAATGCCCAAAGAGCGTGATATCTCGGTAGCTGACGTAAAGAAGATAAGGGATGCGGAGATAAAAAAGAAGTCTCAGCGTGTTGCCAGGGATGTGTTCATGCTTTCGTATTATCTAGGAGGTATCAATTTGATGGACTTGATGCAATACAATTTCAAAGATGCGAAAATTATGGAATATGTACGTGAAAAATCCAAAAACACAAAGAAAGGTGATATGAAGATCAGCTTCACTATTCCTGAGGAAGCAAAACCGATTATCAAAAGATGGATGGGGCGTAATGGAAAGCTTGATTTTGGTTATAAATACTCTTATCCTAATTTTCGTAACTATGTAACAAAAGAAATTATAAGGTTAGGGGAGAGGCTGGAGGTAGAATCGCATGTCGTATATTATTCAGCCCGGAAATCCTTTGTCCAACATGGTTTTGAACTGGGCATACCATTGGAAACGTTGGAGTATTGTATAGGCCAAAGCATGAAATCCAATAGACCGATCTTTAATTATGTCAGAATTATGAGAAAACATGCTGATGAAGCCATAAGAAAGATTTTAGATAATCTAAAGTGAGGATTCAAGAACTAGAGCGATTGCTTCAGCAGTCGCTTCCTCTTTTTCTTTGTCTATCTCTGAGTTTAGCCGTTCTATCAAGTCCATATTTCTTGTGACAATCGTTTTTGTGCCCTCAGAGGAAGAAATTGTAAGTTCATAGTGTCCATAGCCTATAAACTTTTTAGATAGTTGATGAGCAGTTGGGGCTAATTTTGACATATGCAATTGCGTTAGTCTGCGAAAAAAGAAAACGGTTCCGCTTTCCCGTTGCGTTACATATCTTTAATGTCGGGATACAGTGTAGCCATTAAGCATACAACACGGGGGTCGGAACCGTATATGAAGAAGCTACGGGCATGTATGTTGTCCGTAGCTTAACGGTCGGAATCTCGACACTAAACAAAATATGTAACGCAATGCAAAGATGGGTATTTTATATGACTTTACAAAAAACAAAATAGGAAAATTTCAATAAAGCATAGGGGTGAGAGATTATATAATGATGATGAAAAGATAGGAAAAAGGCAGCTTATTCAGCTGCCTTCATTCATAAATTATTCGACAGATACTTTGTGCTTTAATCAAATGAAACAAACATAAGAGTAAAGAGACCAATTAAAACCATAATAAATACAATCACAATATAAAAGACTTTTTTCATAAACAAACGATTTGGTTTAATATATATTTATTTAAATATTTAACAATTCTCTTTTGTCTTAACAAAACCTCAATCTCACATAAAGACTGAGGTTCAGTGTATGCTCCTTGCTAAATTGACACACAATATTAGAGCATTTTGCAAAATCCGATATAAAATAATGCCCTAAAAAATAATTAAAAAGAACATATACATATATTCGGATTCTTTATTATAAGACAGGCATGTCCCAAAATCTCCCTATAGGTTTTATTGAAAAATAATAGATAAGCTGCATAATTATTGAAATTTGGTTGGATACAATTGGGCAATAGTTAGGTAAGGGAATGTATGCTTTGGTTGTAAAAAGTGAAATAAAAAATCCCCGGAAGAACCGGGGATAAACTTTTGTTATGAGATTTGGCTTCTACTCCAAAATCACAGAACAAAGATACGCAAAATTCTATTCTTTATCAGTTGATTGTATAATCCAATTGGAAAATTGTATTAAAAAAATAATCCCGGCTCGTGATGAATCGGGGCAAACCTTATATAACAAGGTTGGACTTCTACGATGGCAAAGATCGTGAAAATAAAACATACGGCACGTTATTGGATGGTATAATGTGCCGTTTCATTTATTAAACCGATTTCTTTTTAGATTCCAAAAGTTTAGGAAGGTAATCTAAGGCAAGTGGATCTCTTTCTTTGAAATACTTTTCTGCGTTTTCATAAAGCCAACGCTCATTGACATATCTTATAAACATCGGAAGTGCATCTATAGGATACATAAGCGCATCAACAACCCTTCCGTCAGGGAAATGGTGTTTGTATGTTTTGTGCTGGTTCCACAGTTCGGAGTTATTCTCTCTCATGAAGCGAGCGAACAATTTACCAACAGAACCGTCAGGCATCATAGTTTTACCATGTGCCCCTTTATCTGGTATAGCATAGCCGACTTTTTTCAAGTTCTGCATAAAAGCCTCACATATAATTCTGAAATAACAAAGAAATAGTTAGATGGAATCATGTGGATATTGTCTTTGTACCTTTTGATAAATTCAGGAAGAGTGCCTCTATCAGTTATACCGTAATAACCTTTTTCCCTGATAGAAGGGACAACTTCATCGAATAGCCATGACTCAAATTTTTCTGCATTTGGCAATTGAGAACGGGATATAAGCCGATATACATTACCCTCATTGATGTATTTCATTTTTTGAATGCCACTAGTTGTAGGGGGGCGCGAATCACGACTCCCATTGATTTACAATATCTTATAATTGCATCTCTGGGATTTACATAACCTAATACTCTTGCAACATCAGTGGCACAAAACCACAATTTACCATCTTCTTCGATGGTTCTAATCTGATTAAAGGCATTTTCTTCATCAGATTGATAATTAAATAACAATAAATTTATGTTGTAAAACTTTTTAAAAATAAAATACTTATTATCCCATCCAAATGGGTATGGCAAATATACATTTTGTTGTCTACAAAAACAGAAAATACAATAATAAAAAAGGACAATAACCTTCACAGGCAATCGTCCTCATAGGGATAATATTTATTTTTAAAAGTTTCAGACAATATTGATATGTATGGAAATATTATCTTTCCAGTTGCACACTGCAAAGTGTAATATTTTATTTTGAATAAATGTATGTTTACAGGCAAAAATAAAAGTGATTTTGCAAAAAATAGATGCAACCAAGTTTCTTAATAAAACGCCCCGATTCATTACGAGCCGGGGAAATTCAAATTTATAAATTTAAAGTCTTATGATGAAGATTGTCATGTTGTTGCGCCAAAAATATTGGCGCAACAACATGACAACAAGCAAAACAGTTACACAAATACAAGCAAAGCCTATTTGCTTAAGTAATGTGGATTCTTTTTTCTTCTTTACCTCTTCAGTCTAGTTTTTTCATGTTTGATGGAAGTGGCTTCCTTATCAGCTTTGACATTTGTAGTATCGGCTACCACCGTCTGTTTATCCTCCTTCTTGTTGAAATTACCTTCTACATGACCGTCAGCCAGTAACGGAGGTTTCCCGGTAAGACTGTCGGGCGGCTTTCTTGTATCATAAATCCGAAAATTAATCACGTAGCTGCCATTAGTGGTAATGAGTTCGCTCAAAGAGGTGGTTGATTCGTGTACGATGTTGACAGTTTCACTGGCGCTATCCTTGCTGATTACTTCTGTGTCGGATTTGATAGCCTTATGCGAGCTACCGCATGACAACAGAAGAAACAGGCACATAAAGAGAGCCAGTAATATGTGCCGGCTTACCCAGCTCATAACCTTAGCCAACATAAGAGATATCATTTATACGGTGGTTCATCCAGCCCCGTTTGAACTTGTTATTTGCAGGGCGTTTCCGGCATATATCCTCGATGAAATCAAACCGTGCAATCTTGATCTGATCAAACAGTTCACGTGGATTACGGGAATTTACTGCAGCGAGTGTCTTAGGCCCGACAATGCCGTCAGGAATCACGCCAACCAAATCATGCGGTATTTTGATACCGTGCACTTCGCTTGCCCAGACCCAATCGACAAGGATATCAGCTATGGATTGGGATTTAATTTCGTCAGCTTTCCCCTGTCCCAATACATGGTTTTCAAAATCTCCGTTCATTCCTCTTTCGTGATGTTTTTCAATCTTTCAACCGTAGGCTTGGGATAGCCTTTCTTTCGGCAATACGCTTCATAAGTTCCAATGGTCACACCTATATTGGTAGCCCCTCCTAAATCGTCCGGGGCATTTACAAAACCGCCTTCCCACTTCAGGATAAACGGTGCAAGTTTATTCACATCAGCCATTTTTTCTTTTCCTCCTTATCTTTAATTAATGTAGTCCTGCGTGGTGGAATACGGCGACCGCATTCGCTATCGGGCCTGTCACAACGGTTATGCTCGGCATCTTTCAATTGCAGTTCCAGCTCGTGGCACTTATGAATCCATGCCAGCTTATCAGACTGTTCATTACGAAGCTCAACGTATAACGCATCAATCTTGGCGTCACGCTGGGCGATGCGTTCTTCCAGCCAGTCAACCTGCTTACGCTTGTTCTCATCCTCCATCGAATCGGCGGACGCATCCTCCTTCCGTGCGTTCGTCTTGTGGTTCACCCAGAACGTGACACCCCAGCGGACAGCCTCCAATCCCCCGAAAGCTCCGATTATAGCCAACCAGTCGTTTAATTCCATTTCGTCTATTGTTTATCTGATTATAATACAACTTCAAAGATATGTCTATTTACTTGCGTCATTGTTGCAGAATTACTTAAATCCATTGCCACGATATGACAATAAAAAAAGAGCCTGATGACAATATTTATTGCCATCAAGCTCCTGGTTACTCTGCAAAGATAGTGAAAACTATTCCATATTCAATCCATATTGAAAAAAATAATCAGGAGCAATATTCTGATCATCCGAAAAACTTAAAGAATCACAATTTAATAGAAAATAAATAGGATTCATGAAATCTACCGGTTATCTATAAAATCAGATGTTCTCAAACTTTTATCGGGAAATATCTTTACTTTTCTCCTTTTCCTTTGAGCGTTTTTCAAGTCACGTACTATGGTGCTGGAAAGTATCTCTGAATAAATCTGTGTGGTCTTTACGGAAGTATGTCCGAGCAGCTTCTGGACTGTTGTAATTGCAACTCCCTGATGGATCAGCAGGGTGGCACAGGTATGACGGCTCACATGATAGGTTATCCGCTTTTTGATACCACACAATCCGGCCAGCTTTCGAAGCTGCCTGTTTACCTCCGAGTTGCAAGGCAGGGCTGCAAGACTGCCGATATCCGGATAGCGGTCAAGAATGCCCAATGCCCTGCTTTCAAAAAGCAAATGCAACGGCAGACGGATTTCCACCCCTGTCTTAACGGATTTGAAGTACAGCCACCTCTTGCCGTTTATCCTGATAAAATTCTCAGGTGTGAGCTGGCAGAAATCAGAATAACGCAAGCCGGTATAACAGCAGAATAGGAAAGCATCGAGCACGTGGCGCATGGATTCCTCTTCCACCTCAACCGTTTCCAACTTCTTCAACTCGTTCGGGATAAGAAACTCATGTCTGCCCTTCTCCTGCTTGATTTTGTATTTCCGAAAGGGATAAGCGTTCGCGTGCATGTATCCTTGGTTGATTGCCTCATTGACCAAGGTACGGAGCTGTCTCATGTGCTTGGCTATCGTATTGACCGCATTGCCCTTTTCTTTCAGGTATTGTTCAAAATCACGAAGGAATGTATAGGTAAGATCCTTGAAGTCCAGCCCGGAGCGGAAATCATGCAGGACCGCCAGTGTCGTATGCAGGTTATCCTTGGTGGACTGCTTCTTGTCCGAATTGTCAATGGCTGATTTGGCGAAAATGGAAAAGCTGATATTCACGGCACTTTTCTTTTTGACGGCATCTTTCAGCAAAGAGAGTGTGGCAGGTATTCCACGCTTCCAATATCCTAACTCTATACCTTGCAGATACAGGATGTATTCATAGAGCATTGCGTTTAACTCATTTGACTGGGGATGGTTAATGACTTGTGCCCCTTCACGGCTCCAGCACTCCGGTTTGAGGTTACACATTTGTCTTCAGATAGATTTTCCTCTGGTTCAAATAGGCTTCAATTTGTACAAGGGCTGTGCCCTGTTTATTCAGTTTCTTTTGGCGGTTATATACAAGACGGTATCTGATTTTATCCATTTTTCTGCAAAGATGTATTCTCTGTCTCAAACGGCAAAATTTTTAGTCTACAAAAATGCACCCTCACTTTCACAAGGTGTATGATGACGGATACCCTTTTATATAATAAATATGGATGAACTTGATACCGATTCATTGAGTAGGATATATAAGAGGATTGTTCCCTGATAACTCTCGCCTTTTCATACCCGGTTATCCCGGCATACTCCCCGTTTCCGACATGATGGTATTCTAAAACGGCATTTTATTACAAAAAAATACATTTGTGAATAATTAGTACCATTCTGAAGGCTGTATCCATACCGGACGATGATATAAGGGTGTAAAATATCAATTTGCTGATAACTAACCGTATAATACCCGTTTGATTTCCTGTTTTTCATGTTCTTACAGCAATATTATATTATAATAAAGGATTTTAATAATTTAAAAAATAATTTAAATGTTATAAATAGGCCATTTTTTACATTTACCCATTTCTTCTGTTTCTTCTCCCATGAGAGCCCGTACGTATAGTAAAAAATGATTTTATTCCGGTTTTTCCGTTCTTTTAAAAGTATTTCCAGATAAAAGGGAGAATATTGTGGAAAATTCCGGTTTGATTTTAACATAAAAGATATTGTAATTACTTTTTTGAATAACTTCTTTTGTAAAAGAAAGAATAAAAAATGTACTTGGTAACACTCGGGATTTAACAATGTTAAAACCTGATCTAACATCTTGGGAAGAATGAATAATGGAATTGTGAACCAGGCTGTTTCTTGCGGCCCTGCTGTTCGTCTGCACTGACTTGTGCGGTCAGAACGTTCAGATAAAAGACGAATCTTCTTTAATGACGCCACCGCCACTATAAATATCGGTTCGGAGTGCCGTTTGGGCCGTCGTTGGAGTCTTGACCTTTCGGGCAGTTACAACGGTTGGAAGCTGGGCGGTGACAGGAAGTGGAAACACTGGTTTGTGCAGCCGGAAGGCCGTTACTGGTTCGGCTCCGCCTTCAAGGGGCATTATGTCGGTGTGCACCTCCACGGCGGCCAGATGAACCTGGGCCATGTGGGCTTTGGGGATCATGCGCTCAGGGAGCATTACAGGCAGGGGTGGTTCTACGGGTGCGGTGTCGGCTACGGATACCAGTGGTCTCTAAGCCGTAATTGGCGCATGGAGGTCGGTCTTGGGCTCGGATACACCCGTTTTGACTATGACGAGTACGGATGTTCCATATGCGGGGGCAGGCTTGGTGAAGGCTCCAAAAACTACTGGGGTGTTACCAGAATATCATTGTCGGTTATCTACAGTTTATGACATAACAAAAATCAGACAACTTATTTATTAATCTAAAATTGTTACATTATGAATCTAAAACAGTTAAGTTTGGCTGCGCTGGCATCCATGGCTTTGTTTGCCTGCAGCAATGATGAGTCTCTTGGCGGTAGTGACGAGAATGGCACTCCGAAAGCCGTGTATATGAAACTGGAGGGTATTTCCGCCTCCGCTGTGAACGGACGCTCTACGGATGCTCCGACTGAAGGCGGCAATCATACAGTTACCGTAAGTGATGTCGCTGTAATATTCTATCAGGATGGAGGAAATATCACGGATATAGAAGAAATAACAAGTGCTGACGACAAGAAATGGAAGGCACTTGTTGACCCTGAATCTGGTGATGGATATAGATTTGTTGTCGGCCATAAAGCCGACAAGGTCATGGTGATAGGCAACTACCAAAATTTAAAAGAGAAAACAGACATTGAGGGAAAGGTGGTGGAAAACCAGCCTATTTCAGGGGTGACAGATTTTCAGATTCCTTTGAGCAGCCAGAATGTGGCAGGAACAGGCACTGATAAAACAACCAAAGCCTGTGTGACCTTGCATGGTGACGCTCCGATGACCAAAAAGGTAGGTGAAAAAGCTCCGGAAGACAATGATTATGATGTATATGAGGCACATGTTGACATAACTCCCATCATCTCACGTGTTGAGATAAAATCATTAGGATGTGTATTCAACAAGCAAGATGAAGGTACAGCAGGCACTCCGACAGAGCATCTGTACACCTCAGTGACCGTCAAGGGTATCGGCATGGTGGATTATTATAACATGGGTACTTTAGGAAAAGATTATAATACTCAGATGGTGACCAATACTACATCAAATCCAGACGGTTTGATTTACGATCCTGAACATGCTTCTGTTCCAGAGGGAGGTTACAAATTCTGTGGCGGTGAGAATGCATCATGGGGCTGGTCTTATGACATGATAGGCGCCTCCAATGGGATAACATTAACTTCTGGCGATGTATCATCGGGTTCTGTCACAAAATATGTGGGTGCAAATGCTGAAACACAAACTCAGAATGAATTTCAAACTTTTGCCTATAACTTCTTCCCCAAGGGTGAGATAGCCAATGTCAGGGTATGGGTTGAAGCACAAAAGGAAAGTGAGAGTGCAAAGAATCTTTTGTGTCACCGCGAACTTTAAAATAAAGAAGATGGGGGTACAGTTGTGGAACCTCAGGCCGGCAATATCTACCAGTTTGACTACCTGTTCAATGAGACTGTTCCGGGTGTATGGGACAAGGACCAGAAGGTGGTGTATGTGAAAGTGACAGTCAAGAAATGGACTATTACAACTGTTTATCCTGATTTCCACTAATCCGATATCCTACGATTTATAATCCGCGGTTGCCGGCTGTCATGCCGGTCGCCGCTTTAACCTGAAACGAAGAAGAAAGATGCTGAAAAAGAAACTGTTCACCGGTATTTGTCTGCTG
>ENA-OQOA01000836-OQOA01000836.1-human-gut-metagenome-genome-assembly--contig:-NODE-836-length-11250-cov-2.422188_pt1 | contig 11250 bp, 14 predicted proteins | sample MGYA00242633_ERZ504888 | MGnify/ENA primary metagenome ERZ504888 (study PRJEB26092, sample SAMD00036372) | human gut metagenome | host: Homo sapiens | study: EMG produced TPA metagenomics assembly of... | reverse complement strand
ACGTTGAAACAATTGGAACTGAATGCATTGCAATTAAAGCAGACGCTGAAGTTGCAGTATACCAATTTTATGCCGACCCTTTCTGCTAGTTTCCAATATATGTATACTTCAATGAATGATAATTTCAAGTTCAAGGAATACGATTGGAGGCCCTATTCTACTATCGGTCTGAATCTAAGTATTCCTTTATTCAAAGGAAGTAATTTTACTCAATTGAAACAGACCCGTATCCAGATGAAGCAACTGGAAGAGAACCGTATCAATACAGAGCGGCAGCTCACTATGCAAGCTACCAGTTACTTGGATAATATGGCTGCTAGTACGGAACAGGTGGTAAGTAATAAAGAAGCTATATTTCAGGCGGAGAAGGGGCGTACTATTGCCGAAAAAAGATATGAGGTAGGAAAAGGAACTATCTTGGAATTGAATAGTTCGGAAGTAGCTTTAACGGAGGCCCAACTGACTTATAACCAGTCCATCTATGACTATCTGGTAGCTAAAGCTGATTTGGACTTAGTCTTAGGCATTGATGAAGTAACGGAACAATAACACATTAACATAAAGATAACAGTATGAGAAAATATTTTCAATTCGCAGCTTTGCTGGTGGTAACTATGCTGAGTGCATGTTCAGGTGGAACGGAGAGTAAGGAAGCTGCTGATACCGCTATGGAGGACAAACCGGTAGTGCGGCTTGCTTCCGTAACTTCCCGCGATGTAGATCAGATAGAGGAATATACTGCCACTGTTGAAGCGGAAGCGAAAAATAATATAGCTCCGACCTCTCCCGGGCGTATAGACCGTATTTTTGTTGAAGTGGGAGATCATGTATCCAAGGGACAGAAATTAGTACAGATGGATGCGGCAAATCTGAAACAAATGAAATTGCAGTTAGAAAATGAAGAAACGGAATTCAGACGTATGGATGAACTGTACAAAGTGGGTGGAGCTTCCAAATCTGAATGGGATGCAGCGAAAACAACTTTAGATGTACGTCGTACTTCCTATAATAATTTGTTGGAGAATACGCAGTTATTAAGTCCTATTAATGGAGTGGTTACAGCGCGTAATTTTGATAACGGTGACTTATATTCTTCCGCCTCCACTCCTGTGTTGGTCATAGAACAGATCACTCCGGTTAAACTGTTGATTAATGTATCCGAACCTTATTTCCCGAAAGTAACTAAAGGTATGACCGTAAAGGTGAAATTTGATGTGTATGGTGATGAGGAATTCGAAGGAAAAGTTAGTTTGGTTTATCCTACTATTGATGCTACTACTCATACTTTTCCTGTAGAGGTAAAATTGGCTAATACCCATCAGCGTATACGTCCGGGAATGTTTGGCCGTGTGACTGTGAGTTTTGGTACATTGCGGCATGTGGTAGTTCCTGATCAGGCTATTGTGAAACGTGCTGGTTCGGGCGATCGTTATGTATATGTCTACAAAGACGGTAAGGTTTCCTATAATAAAGTAGAATTGGGACGTCGGATGGGAACCGAATATGAATTGATTTCCGGGGTGGAGGATAATTCGCAGGTGGTGGTCGCCGGTCAGACCCGTTTGGCCGATGGTGTGGAAGTGGCAGTAAATTAAAAATTGAGAGTTAGTTGATAATACTCTATATTTATTTACCTATATATGATTTTTAGTTCTTAATTTTCAATTTTAATTTAACAAACATGAGTCTATACGAAGGAGCGGTTAAAAAACCGATTATGACCTCGCTATGCTTTTTGGCCGTAGCAATCTTTGGTCTGTTCTCATTGTCGAAACTTCCGGTAGACTTGTATCCAGATATTGATACCAATACCATTATGGTTATGACATCTTATCAGGGTGCCAGTGCTTCCGATATAGAGAACAACGTAACCCGTCCGTTGGAAAATACGTTGAACTCGGTTAGTAATTTGAAACATATTACATCCAAGTCTTCAGAAAATATATCAGTTATCACTTTGGAATTCGAATATGGCTATGATATTGATGTGTTGACTAATGATGTGCGTGATAAATTGGATATGGTGAGTTCACAACTTCCCGATGAAGTCAATACTCCGATTATCTTTAAGTTCAGTACGGATATGATTCCTATCCTGCTGTTGTCCGTTCAGGCAGAAGAAAGTCAGCCGGCTCTATATAAGATATTGGATGATAATGTAGTAAATCCATTGGCTCGTGTTCCCGGCGTGGGAACGGTGTCCATTGCCGGTGCGCCAAAACGTGAGGTGAATATTTATTGTGATCCCAACAAACTGGAAGCGTATGATTTGACGATTGAGACCATCAGCTCCATTGTCGGGGCTGAAAATAAGAATACTCCGGGCGGAACTTTCGATGTGGGCAGTAATACCTATTCCTTGCGTGTGGAAGGGGAATTCAAGGACCCGAAAGAAATGGAGAATATCGTAGTGGGTACACGCAATGGTGCTTCGGTGTATTTGCGTGACGTGGCAACGGTAGTCGATTCTGTAGAAGAACGTGCTCAGGAAACCTATAATAACGGGGTGCAAGGAGCTATGATTGTTGTACAGAAACAATCGGGTGCAAACTCTGTGAACATTTCCCAGAAAGTAATGGACCAGTTGCCTAAGTTGCAGAAGTCACTACCCAGTGACGTGAAACTGGGGGTTATTGTGAATACTTCAGATAATATTTTGAATACCATCGACAGTTTGACGGAAACTATTATGTATGCCATTCTGTTTGTGGTTTTGGTGGTATTTGTTTTCTTAGGTCGTTGGCGTGCTACAGTGATTATCTGTATCACTATCCCCATGTCATTGATTGCCTCTTTTATTTATTTGGCCATCACGGATGGGGGATCGCTGAATATTATTTCTTTGTCGTGCCTTTCTATTGCGATTGGTAATGTGGTGGATGATGCTATTGTTGTTTTGGAAAACGTGACGACCCATATCGAGCGTGGCTCCGAGCCGAAACAGGCGGCTATCCATGGAACAAATGAGGTGGCAATTTCTGTTATCGCATCCACATTGACTATGATTGCGGTATTCTTCCCGTTGACGATGGTCAGTGGTATGTCGGGAGTTTTGTTCCGTCAGTTGGGCTGGATGATGTGTGTTATTATGACTATTTCTACTATCTCGGCGCTGTCATTTACTCCGATGATGTGTGCGCAGATGCTTCGCTTGCAAAAAAACAAAGCAAGTGTTTTGTCACATTCTACAAACCAATAGAACGTGCGTTGGACGGGTTGGATAACTGGTATCAGAAACGTTTGAACTGGGCTGTTCGTCACCGCAGGACTATTATTGCCGGTTGTTTCGGGTTCTTTCTGCTGAGCCTGATTTGTGCGAAAGGAATTGGTACAGAGTTTTTTCCGTCACAAGACAACAGTCGTATTTCTGTTCAATTACAATTGCCTATCGGAGCTCGCGTAGAACGTGCCCAGGCATTGGCTCAGGAATTGACCGAAAAGTGGCTGAAAAAATATGAAGGGGTGATGCGTATCTGTAACTATACTGTGGGACAGGCTGATGCAGATAATACTTGGGCTTCTATTCAGGATAATGGTAGCCATATCATTTCATTCAATATCAACCTTTATAATCCCGATCAACGTTCTGTTACGTTGGCAGAAGTCTGCGATGGTATGCGTGAGGATCTGAAAGCCTATCCCGAACTGGATAAAGCTCAGGTTATCCTGGGTGGTAGTAGTGGAGGCATGGGTGGACAGGCCACTGCCGATTTTGAAATCTATGGATATGATTTTACAGAGACAGATAAAGCTGCAGCTGAATTGAAAGAAGCTTTATTGAAAGTGAACGGTGTATCTGAGGTGAATATCAGCCGTCAGGATTATCAGCCGGAATATCAAGTGGATTTTGATCGTGAAAAATTGGCTTTACATGGTTTGAATCTTTCTACAGCAGCTTTGTATCTGCGTAACCGTGTTAATGGTGCTTTATCTTCTTACTATCGGGAAGATGGTGACGAATATGATATCAAGGTGCGTTATGCTCCCCAGTTCCGTACCAGTATTGAAAGTTTGGAGAATATTCTGATTTATACTAATGAAGGTAAAGCGATTCGGGTGAAAGATATCGGTACGGTGGTGGAGCGTTCCGCTCCTCCTACTATTGAACGTAAAGACCGTGAACGTATTGTAACAGTTTCCGCTGTGATTTCAGGTGCGCCTTTAGGTAGTGTGGTGGTGGCAGGTGAGTCTATTATTGATAAGATGGATTTACCTAGCGGTATCAGTATCCAGGTGGCAGGTTCTTATGAGGATCAGCAGGATTCATTCAGCGATTTGGGAACTTTGGCTGTTTTGATTATTATATTGGTATTTATTGTAATGGCTGCCCAGTTTGAGTCTCTGACCTATCCGTTTATCATTATGTTCTCTATTCCGTTTGCATTCAGTGGGGTATTGATGGCATTGTATGGAACGGGGACTACATTGAATGTCATGAGTTTGTTGGGAGGTATCATGTTGATTGGTATCGTAGTGAAGAATGGTATCGTGCTTATTGATTACATTACCTTATGTCGTGAGCGGGGTCATGTCTGTTATTCGATTCGGTCGTTGTTTCGGGCCGTAGTCGTTTACGTCCGGTTTTAATGACCACTTTGACCACTATTCTAGGCATGGTGCCGATGGCGATAGGAGGAGGGAAGGTTCTGAAATGTGGCAGCCTTTAGGGGTGTCCGTAATCGGTGGTTTGACTGTATCTACCGTGCTCACCTTGATTTTGGTTCCGGTGCTCTACTGTTCATTTGCCGGTACAGGTATCAAGCGTAACCGTAAGAAGATGAAAGCTGCCCGTGAGCTGAATGACTATTATCAAGCGCATAAGACAGAGATGACTAAGGTAAAAAAGAATAATTAATATATTGTATCCGAATCGAAATGAATAGGGGACCGGATGACAGAACTTAAATAAAAAATGGAATAATGAAATCTGTTTTCATCACTTTCGACCAAGCTTTTTACGAACGTATTCTGGCATTGTTGGATCGCCAGAATTGTCGTGGATTCAGTTATTGGCAGCAGTTGCAGGGGCGCGGCTCTGTAAAAGGAGAACCGCATTATGGCAGTCACGCGTGGCCCAGTATGTGCTCGGCTATTATGACAGTGGTAGATGACACCAAAGTGGATCCGTTATTGGACGCCTTGCATAAAATGGATAAGGAAACCGAACAATTGGGATTACGTGCTTTTGTGTGGAACATAGAAAAGACGATTTGAATCTGCTTTTCATTATTAAAGAAAAAGACTGTTGCCCTCTTTCTGGCGCAGTCTTTTTCTTTTTTTAGCCTCTATCATGAAGTACTCCGTCTAAAAAATCACTACTTTTGCGGTTAATTTACAAATATAGCAATATGAAAAACTATATACCGGCTACTTTTCTTCTCACTTTTATCGTAGTAGGAGCGTTAATGGGGCTGTATTTCCTTCCCCCCATGTCGGTGGGAGGCAAACCGTTGCGCAAGGTGGACCTGTTGGCTGATATCCGTCCGGATGTGGAAGAAGAAGTATGTGATTCCGACACCATTGTTCTTCCTACTCCTGTAAAACCTATTTTTGTGGATACATGTAAAACGGGTATTACCTGTATTGAGGATTATTCGGATTCCACCATGCGGGGAATGAAACATTTTTATGAGGCACTTTCCAAAGTGAAAAACATGAAACGCCCTGTACGCATCGCTTACTTCGGTGATTCTTTTATAGAAGCTGATATTTTTACTGCCGATTTGCGCGAAATGCTTCAACAAGAATTTGGTGGGTGCGGAGTGGGATATGTTCCTGTAACCTCTTCCATCAGCGGTTACCGTCCTACGGTACGCCATACTTTTGGGGGATGGAGCAGTCATTCATCCAATGACTCTGTTGGTTTTGATAAAATACAGCAAGATATTTCCGGACATTTATTTTTTTCCCCTCGTTGAAGGTGCTTATGTGCAGTTAAAAGGACAGAGTAAATATGCTTCCCGACTGGATACCTGTGAGGTTTCTACTTTTTATTTCCTAAATAAAGGTTTTGCCGCTGTCCGTTCTAAAGTGAATAATGCTGCGGAAGGAGAGTTGCATGAGGAAGTAGGAACAGGAGGTGTGCAGGCTGTTTCGGTGAGAGGAAGGATAGGACAAGTACGGTGGAGTGTGGAACATGCTGATTCTGCTACTTTCTATGGAGTGGCTATGGATGGCAAGCAGGGAATATCTTTGGATAATTTTAGCGTACGTGGTAGCAGTGGGCTTCATTTACGTAGTATTCCTTTACATACGCTTCGCGATTTCCAACGTCTTCGTCCATACGATTTGATTGTGGTCCAATATGGTTTGAATGTGGCTACGGAACGAGGCGTAAAATACGATGGCTATAAGAAAGGGATGCTTACGGTGATAGAGCATTTGAAGACAGCTTTTCCTGAAACCAGCATTTTACTGGTCAGTGTGGGTGACCGTGAATATAAAAACGAGAATGGAGATCTCCGCACCATGCCCGGAGTCAAGAATCTTATCCGTTATCAACAGTCCATTGCGGCTGATAGCCATATCGCTTTTTGGGAATATGTATGAGGCAATGGGAGGTCAAGGAAGCATTGTCGATATGATCGGGCAAAAAAATGGCGAATCTTGATTATACCCATATCAAGTTTTAAGGGAGGCAGGCATTTGGCAGGTATCTTATTTGAAACATTGATGTATGGCAAAGAGCAATACGAAAAGCGGAAAGCCTATGAGGAGGAATAACAGATTTCTTGGTCTGTCCGGTGTAGCAATGGTATTGTTTTTGTTCTTGCTGTTTCCATGTCTTTATGCCCAGGATGCTATTCCGGCATTGTCCCGACCGTTGGAGCCGCTTCGCATACCCGGTGAAACAAAGGAAATGCATCGTGGTATGCGGCTGATAACAGTACATGATTCACTTCCGGCGAGTTTTACTCATTCTTTAGATAATGTGATAGAAGATGAGAGCCGTTCGCTTTCTCCTTTCTTTCAAAAACTGAATGATATGACGGGACCGGTACGGATAGTCCATATAGGTGATTCTCATGTGCGGGGGCATCTTTATCCATTAATAACCCGTCGTTGTCTGGAACATGATTTTGGTGCTGAGGCTGTTTATCCTGATACCATTTCATATCGTACCGAAGGGTTGGCACATGAGACGGGCAACCGGGTATTGTTTATCATATGCTTGGCATTAATGGAGCTACTTCTGTTACTTTCTCTGACGATGAAAAATAAAAAAATAGCTTCTTTGCATCCTGATCTGATTATTGTTTCTTTTGGAACCAATGAGGCACATAGCCGCCGTTATCTGGCTCAGGCTCACAAAATGCAGATAGGCAGACTGTTGGGTATGTTGAAAGCTGCCTGTCCTGAAGCGTTTTTTTACTTACTACACCTCCCGGAGCATATGTGGGACGTCGTCGTGCACGTACTATTAATCCGAGAACCGTAACGGCTGCACGTATTATAAAGGAGTATGCACAAGAGCATAAAATGGCAGTTTGGGATATGTATAATATAGTAGGAGGAAAGACAGATGCTTGTCGTAACTGGACGAAGCACCACATGTTTCGTGCGGATGGCATTCATTTCACTCCCGATGGATATCGTTTACAAGGTAATTTATTACATCAGGCACTGATTAAAGCGTATAATGAATATGTGGCAACTGGATTGGAGTAAACTGGCTGAAGTATTGACTTATAATGCCAAGCAACCGATGATTTTTAGCAGCGGCTTGTTTTTGTTTCTGTTTTTGGGCTTTAGCCTGATTTATATGTTATTGCAGAAAAAGGATACGGCACGCATCCTGTTTGTAACGCTGTTTTCTTATTATTTCTATTATAAGAGTAGCGGTTTTTATTTTTTCTTGCTGGGGGTGGTGACAGTGACGGATTTCTTGCTGGCAGGGCGTATGGCGCATACCGAAACTCAATGGAAACGGATGTTTTTGCTGCTGGCAAGTCTGGGAATAATTTAGGATTGCTCTGTTATTTCAAGTATACCAATTTCTTTTATCAGATGCTGGCTCCTTTGTGGAATGGTAAATTCCAGCCGTTGGATATTTTCTTGCCGGTGGGGATATCGTTCTTCACTTTCCAGTCTTTAAGTTATACCATAGATGTTTACCGTCGTGAATTGGTTCCTTTGAACAGGTTGTTGGATTATACATTTTATGTGTCTTTTTTCCACAGCTGGTAGCGGGTCCTATTGTACGTGCCCGCGATTTTATTCCTCAAATCAGGCAACCGCTGTTTGTTTCCTCGGAGATGTTTGGTACCGGTGTTTTCTTTATCATCAGCGGATTATTCAAGAAAGCTGTAATCTCCGATTATATCAGTGTAAATTTTGTGGAACGTATTTTTGATAATCCGGCTCTTTATTCCGGGGTTGAGAATTTGTTTGGTGTATATGGGTATGCTTTACAGATTTATTGTGACTTTTCCGGATATAGTGATATGGCTATCGGGCTTGCTTTGCTGTTGGGCTTCCGTTTTCCTATGAACTTTAATTCGCCTTATAAAGCCGATAGTATAACCGATTTTTGGCATCGTTGGCATATCTCTCTTTCTACATGGTTGCGAGATTATCTTTATATCTCATTGGGGGGAAACCGCAAGGGGAAGGCCCGTACTTACTATTAATTTGTGCCTTACTATGTTGTTAGGTGGTTTGTGGCATGGCGCATCTTGGAATTTTGTGATATGGGGAGGATTTCATGGAATAGCACTGGCTGCACAGAAATTCTGGCGTAACTTGCTGCATAAGCCTAAGACGGCCACTAGTAAGGGCATTCGTAAATTTTTTGCAGTTCTTATTACTTTCAATTTTGTTTGTTTCTGCTGGATATTTTTCCGTAATACGACTTTTGAAGCTTCGGTTGTTATGCTGAAGCAGATATTTACAGCTTTTCATCCCGAGGTATTCATGCAGCTGATAGAAGGTTATTGGAAAGTGTTTGTTTTGATGGGAATAGGGTATTTGCTACATTTTGCTCCTGATAGTTGGCAGGATGCGTGTTGTCGTGGAGTTGTAAAATTACCTTTATTGGGAAAGGCATTATTGTTGGTAGTACTGATTTATTTGGTTATCCAGATAAAGAGCAGTGATATTCAGCCGTTTATTTATTTCCAGTTCTAACGGAATAGTTATCAATCGGGTGTCTGAAAAGATATCTAGTCAGACACCCTAAAATACGATTATAGTAAGTATTTATTGATATATCTACGATCCCAATTTATACCTCTCTTTATAATTTTTGCAGGGATGCCTGCTAATATTATATTCGGTTCGTGGAATACTTTTGTTACAATACTTCCCCAAACCCACAATACTGTCATCGGGTATTTTTGATTTTTACCAATCTTTACATCTTTTCCTACCCATACATATTGCCAATTTCTATACTTTGAGCAAATTAATCGGTTTCCTTTAAATTTGTTATAGTATGTGCGTCGGTACACCAAAATACCAATGCCCCAGCTTAATTAACCGTGTTACTGTTTCCTTTGATAATCAACAGAAAATATTCATTAAAAAGTAGTTTTTCAACATTCTCTTCTGAATCGAAATGCATGGAAACATGATTGTTGTTTCCTGTAATTATGATGTTGGATCGATTGATGATTTGATTGAATTGTTCATGATGGGAGGATACACAATCTATTTTTATCATGTGGTAAAATAATTGTAATTTCATTGCCTTGACCATTGATATTTTTCATCTCATTCTAATTTAATAGTTTATACAACTTCTTTTATTTTATATTTGAAGAATATTCTTGTATTATCGTGTTGGTTAGTTTAGAGAATATTTCTGGAGATAGTAAATAAAAAGGAGTGTCTTCTTTTCTTTTTAAAGCGTATAAATAGATGTTTGATGTCTCGGGCTTCCGGATATTCATAAGCTTCTATTCTTTCTATATGTATTCCTTCCTGTTCCAATAGTTTTAATATGTGTCTCCATTGTTGCTTGGATAGAAATCGGCATACATCATATAAGGAGAGGGGTGTTCCGTCCGAAGCTGTTATGATAGTAGAAGTTATATTCATTTTGATGATTTGATGAGGACAAATATAGCAATAAAAAATTATATAGTTTATTGGAGCATTGACTAAATGCTAGAATATTATTATTTTCAGTTCCCTTTATGATATAAAGCGGGGATGAAACTTGCAAACTTGCAAAACTTGCAGCACTTCCACACCCACACACGTGCGCGTACATTATAATGTGGAAAAATGAGAGGGTACAAGGAGGGTATGACAAGCAACGGTGGAGGAGGACAAACGGACGATGCAGGGGAGAGCTGAAATGGAGGAAAGTATGACGGGACACAGAAGGTGGAGCGGGGAAAAGGGAGAGATGTGACAGGATTTTTGGTGGAAAGAGGTGGGACCGTATAAGGAGAAAAAAGGAAAGTGGAAGACAGAAACCGGAATCGGACAGACACAGGTGGCAAAGGGATGACTGTCCGAACCTTCAGCAGGTATCTGTACAGACCGGAGCCTTCCGCCAATCATGCTGGTACAGCTTGCATAATTCCGTGGAGAACAAGCTGTCGGCATGCAGAATAACGCGCTATCAATCTAAAATGGAACACGTTACTAACGTGCAGACCTGTATGTTAGTAACGTATAGGGCCACACGTTACTAACTTTACGGAACACACGTTACTAACCCTTCGGAGCACATGAACTGTATGAAGACACACGGCACGACATCCCGTTTCCGAGGCACTGTCCTGTCAGAAGACCTGCCGCCTGCTGTTCTCCAGCCGGCATTGGCTGTAGTAATGGCCTTTTTAAAGGAATCTCCTCATCAAGACGCATATATTTCACAAAAGAGAAAAAACGTGAACAAGAAAACAGGAGGGAGATCAGGTCATTCACAGATCACAATAAAGAAATAGAGTGAAATTTTGGAACATATTATTTTTTCATACTATAATGTACGCGCACGTGTGTGGGTGTGGAAGTGCTGCAAGTTTTGCAAGTTTGCAAGTTTGCCTTCCGTTTTTTTCTTTTTCCGTTTTTGTTTACGCGCGTGCGAATATTATAATGTGTCTGTCTTTTTCCTCCCTTGTCCTCCGTTATAAAAACCTTCTTTGTAACGCATCTGTGATTCAGCGTATTACAAAAAGTTTCAGGGAATCCGGATAATTTGTCTTGTGAAAGTTTGCCTGTTAGCGTTAAAAGGTCTACTTTTGCACCCGCAATCGAGAGAGATGCGGCACTTCAGACAGTGTTACTGACTTGGTGAAA
>ENA-OQOA01000835-OQOA01000835.1-human-gut-metagenome-genome-assembly--contig:-NODE-835-length-11259-cov-5.556504_pt1 | contig 11259 bp, 13 predicted proteins | sample MGYA00242633_ERZ504888 | MGnify/ENA primary metagenome ERZ504888 (study PRJEB26092, sample SAMD00036372) | human gut metagenome | host: Homo sapiens | study: EMG produced TPA metagenomics assembly of... | reverse complement strand
CCATGACTGCCGCGCCTGCGCCTGCCGCGCGGCGGCAGCGGCCGCCGCCGCGGCCTCCTGTTTCGGGCCCTGTCCTTCGCCTCCGCGTCGGCCTTCTCCTTCGCCGCCTTCGATTCGTTGACCTCCTTCACGGCCTTCGCGATGGCGTCCGCGTCGCGTTTCTTGATGGCGTCCAGCAGACTTGCGCGGGTCTTGTCGTCCGCCACCCTGCCGTCCGTCTCCTTGTACAGCGTGTTCGCGTCGTCCACGGTCTTGTCGAGTTTGGACGTTTCGACCGCGTTCACCAGCCCGTTCAGGGACTTCGTGTGGGCCTTGTACCATGAAGCGTTCGCGGTGACGCCCTTCGTGGCATCCTGCACGCCGGGCCTCGAATCCGCTTTGCAGGACACGGTCTTCGGCGTGGACGCCTTCATGGCCTTGGACAGGACGTCAAGGGTCTTCGCGTCCTTCACGCTTTTCACGTCGGTCTTCGCCATGCTGGCGGCCTTGCCGTCCAATAGCGCGTCGTACGCGGTCGTCGCGACGCGGAGACGTTCGCTCTCGGCCGCGCAGTCCGCCCTGGCCTCGGCCATGAGGCGGTCCTCGTGCGTCTTCCAGGCGACGCCTCCCGCCGCAAGCAGCGCGAGTGCGGCGACGGTGATGGCGACGATCCTTCCGCGATGCGGTTTTTTCTTTTCCGCGGGCCCGGTCGGAAGTTCGATGGTCCCGTCTTCGATGGCCTTTTCCTTCTCTGTCATTTGTTTTCCTTTCATAGGTTCACAGCTTATTCCAAGCCCAGGTACGTTTCGAGGGCGGCATCGACCACTTCCTGGATGCGCATGTCATGCTCGGCGGCCCAGGCCTTGAGCCGGCGTCGGGTCGAGGCGCGAAGGCTCACGCTGGTCTTCACCCAGCCCTCCGCGTCGTTCGGTTTCACGGCCCTCCGGTTTTTCGGTATCTCGGTTTCCACCGATTCCGGTATTCCGGTATCCGCCGGTTCCGTCCGGTCGCTGTTGAGCAGCGCGGTCAGGTCGCGCGGGCGGGGCGTCAGGTTCATGTTCCTCACAGGTCCTCCTCCTTGTCCTTGAGCTGTCGCATGGTCTGCTTGAGTTCGGCGGCCAGGTCGCGGTACTCGTGCAGGCGGGACCCGCGGGGGCGGGTGGATTTCGCGTTGAGGATGTCCTGCCGTTTCGGGATCAGCGTCTCGAAGCACGCGATGCCCGCGTCGTCGATCCATGCCAGCGCGTCGCGCAGGGCGGTCGTGTTGGCCTCGGTGCGGCACAGGAGGATCGCGGCGGGGACGCCGCGCCGGTCGCACAGGCCCTTCACTCCGGCGGCCTGGTCGAGGTCGATGCGGCTGGGGCTCGACGGGATGACCACGAGGTCCGCGTTGTTCACCGATTCGTCCAACGCGCGCCCGTACGGGGCGGAGTCGATCAGCACCCAGTCGACGGGGTCGTCGAGACGGCCGTTGATCCCGTGCAGGTGCGTGATGTCGGCCGGCGCGGCGGACATCACGTCGAACGGCAGCGGGTCGTCCAGCTCGGCGGCCCTGTACCACCAGTCCTTCGCGTCGCCCTGCACGTCCGCGTCGGCGACGAGCACGCGCTGCTCGCCCCGGGACTGGTCCACGAGGGCGCAGGCCAGGAACACGGCGCTGGTGGTCTTCATGCTGCCGCCTTGCCCGTCGCCAACGCGATCACCATCGGCTCGCGGTTCTTCTTGCCGTTCATCGGTTTCTCCTTATCTCGGTATGTCGGTATCCGCCGGTTCCGGTATCGCGGTATCCACCCTCACCCGTCTAAGTGTTGTCGTTATGGATGTTGCGACGCTTAGACGCGTGAGGCCTGTTCCGTTTGATGCCGGTCTTCACCGGTTTCGGTTTTTCAATATTTCGGTTTTTCGGTTTTGTGGTTTGTGCCGCGTCCCACGCGGATCGCGACGGGAAGCGGTCAGAAGAGGCTGCCCTGGACCAGGCCCTTCGGCACGGGTTCGGTCGGGAGGAACAGCGGATCGTCGTGCGTGTATTCGCGGCGCGAGCGTTGGCGGCGTTTGGTCCGTCGCCAGTAGTCGCGGCCATCACGGCGCATGCGTTCACCCCAGTCCGGATGTTCGGCCAGCCAGTCACGGACCCGACTCTGTGGGATCCGGTGCAGGCCGCCGTCGGCGATGTGGAGGTCGCGGGCGATCAGTCGGGCGAGGGTCCAGCGGCTCGCATAGTCGAGCCCGCCGTACACGGCCTTGTCCTTCCAGCCGTTGACGAGAGCGCGGCTGATGCAGTCGAGGCGCATGGGGCACGCGGCACACAGCAAGCGTCCCTTGTCGCGCATCCGTTCGTCGACCAGGTCCCGGCCATCGTCGTCGGTCGTCGTGTTCCACATGCGATCCGCCATGGCCGGGTCGACCGCGGCGATTCTCGCGCAGGCCGGCATCATGTCCCGCCCGTTCATGGCCGCCGTCCTTGCGTCATCGGCGTCTTGTGGGCCTGGAGGCGTCCTATGGCGGTTTCGCCGGGATTGCGGGCGGCCCATGCCCGGGCGTATTGGATCAGCAGGCCGACGGCCTTGGGATGGCCGAGGCGCTTGTTGCGCCAGTAGACGGCGTGCAGATGCCAGATCAGGTCGGCGTGCCCGTCGAGTTGCGGGTTGGCGAGGAGGAATTCGCTGAAGCCCGCCTCGGAACAGTCGATGCGCGTGGTCATGCCGTCGCCTCCCCTCCGGCCGTCGCGTCCTGGCCGTCCAATTCGGCCAGCGTCTCCACGGCCCAGTCGGGCAGCCATGGCGCAGCATCCGGTTCCGGCACGGCCGCCGGAACCGTCTGCGCGTGTGCGTCGCCGTCTGTGCGGCCGGCTGCGAGGATCATGTCGTCGTTGAGTTCGTCCCAGTGTCTGGCGAGGGCCAGGCCGGTGCGGATGCGTTTGGGCCACCAATCGCCGTTCATGGCGAAGCCGATCGCGTCGACCATCACGAGGGTGGGCCATTGCGCTCCCTGGTCGACGAGCCTGCGGTACAGGCCGATGATGGCCTTGCGGTCGGCTTTGGTCGGTGAGGGCGTGGTCAGGCCGAGCATCGAGCGCTGCTCGCCGAGCGAGGCGAGGACCCGTCCGGCCGCTTCGGCGATTTCGGTGTCGTCTTCGTCGGATTGTTCGGTTTCTGTTTTTCGGCGGCGGTCGCCCCGCTTGCGGGGAGATGCCCCGTAGGGGCAGAGGGGAAGGAGGGTTTACTCGGAGGGTTTACCTGGAGGGTTTTATTCTTATATAGCAGCCCTGCGGCATTTGCAGTGCTGGGGGTGCAGCTCTCGCAGTGCTGGGGGTGCGAGATTTGCAGTGCCGGTTCCGGGTCGTTTTCCAGCCCTGCGAGATTTGCAGTGCTGGAAATCGGCTTCGTTCCAGCGTTTTCCGGAGTCACGTCTTTGGATTCGCCGTTTTCCATGATGGTGGAGGCGGCGGGGTCCACGGTATTGCCCATGGTCATGGGGTCTTGTTCCGCCGTGTGCGTCTCCTTGATCCATGTGAGGGTCGACGGGTCGGATTCGACCGCGAGGTCCCACACGATTTGGCAGTATTGGGGCAGGCGGTTCCGTCCGCCTTTGCCGAGGCGCGCGTACCGTTGGTCGCCGCGGCGGATGAAGCCGCGTTCCTGGAGAGTCTTCAACGCGGTGCGCACGGTCCGTTCCGACAGTTCGGTGATGTTGACGATGGTCGCGATCTTTGGATAGGCTGCGGTGCCGTCGTCGTCCGCGCGGTCCGCGAGGTAGACGAGCACGGCCTTCGCGCTGGCGTTGCCGACATGGCATTTGAAGGCCCATGACAGTGCGATGTTGCTCACGGTCGGTTCTCCTCACGCTGCTGGGCGGCGCGTCGCCCGTCGGCCAATCTGGCGGCCATCTCGTCGCCGAGACGTGCCGTCCGGCACAGGGCCAGCGTCATCATCCATGAGAACGCGACGAACATGATCAATATGATTGCAAGCCAGTTCACGCGAGTCTCCCTTCCATGGACGGGTGCGCCATCATCGACGCCAGGCGACGGGAATCGGTGGAAACCGGACCATTATGGCGGGCGAACGCCACCACGACCGGGAAAGTCCAAACCGGCGCGTGAAAATCCCGGTTACACTCGGGAAACACAGAGCAAGACATGCGGAATGCTTTAGTAAAGTCGTTCATGTGTGATCACTACTCCAAGACAATGCATTGGGCGGCCACGGACCGGGATCCGGCAAGATACGGGATCCGCGGCCGCTCGGAATATTGGTTGCACCGCCCGCCCCCGACGCTCCAACATCGGGAACGGGCGTTTTTTCTTTAGTTGCAGAGAAAGAGAGAAAATCGAATGGAATCAGACCATCGCACCACCTCCCTCGGCATCGCGGGCGGAATCAAGAATCTGCTGCGCCGTGCGGCACGAATTCATCGTGTAGATCCGCTCGAACCAGTCGGCGGCCCCGTGCGCGACGAGGCGGAGGCACAGGAAGTCTGGACGCTCCTGACCAAAGAAATTGAGCATCGCTGGAACGGCTCGCTCCCAAACCCCCGCGTCGAGGACGACGGCACGATCAGGCCGACCTTGATCGGGTTGTGGGCCGAGGGCCGCCTTATAGGCGGTGCCTTCGTCCGACCAGCGGTAGAGGAGGCATCCTTTTTCGGAGATTCCGAATGGGAAAATGCCGCACAGGTGGTCCGTGAGCGGGTATGCGTCACCGAGGCCATCGCCGTGCGCGAGGATTGCAGGGGCAAAGGCATCGGAACGCAGATCAAGGGATACTGCGACTCCTGGGCGCGTGACCACCACGCACTGCTCATGCTCAGCATTCCCACTAACGACGGCGCGAGACGCCTCAACGAGAAAACGGGCCATACAGTCCTCGACACGGACGTCAGCATGATACTTCAGTTCACATACGACGGGGAGCCCATCACGTTCGCCGTCCCCTTCTACAGGGAACAGACCGAGGGATACTCCGCCTGGGCGTTCAAAGTACTCGCGAAAGCGCAGGGCGTGGCCCTTCGCATCGGTCAATGTCCGCACACCACCATCGAAGCGTCCGCCGAAAGCTATGACAGAATTATTTGGCTTGACAGCACTGGAACCGACACCACCATCTGACATATCCGGGTCGATGACGATTGGCTCGACATCAAATTGATTAAGGAACCAGTGTGCAAGTTCGAACTTCACCTTGAATGACTTGCCGGCGGAGGATGTGCCGAGCACGAAGCCGTTCGAGTTCAAGTGAACATGTCGATCCGCCAAACGCTCGGCATTCAACTCATCGGCGCTCTTGAAAGCCATCCCCATCACGCCAGCACCTCCTCGCGGTCGGAACGACCAAGCAAGAAGTCGATGGACACGTTGAAGTACTGGGACAGATGAACAAGGTCGGCGGTGGTCCAGGCGATCTTGCCGTTCATCTTCCCGCTCACCGAAGGAGCGCTCAGACCAATCACCTCGCTGAGTTGGCGCCGCGTCATATGGTTCTCCCTCAATAACCCGTCAATCCGAGATGACGTAGCGCCCATAATCACTCCTCATTCTTATCTAACTAGTTCAATCTTATTGATTTCATCATACTATTCAATTTGACTGAATCCAAATTGTCTCTTAGAATCGGAGTGTCGAAAATGAAATTAGTTATAGGGAGCTGAAATGGGGAATGCAGAAGCCACCAGTCTTCGCACAGCAACACATGCAGAAGAATGCGAAAGAGTAATAGCCCAAAACGTCAAGCTTTACCTTGTCTCAAGAAACATTCCTCAGATGGCCTTAGCAGAGAAACTGGGAATTAAAGCTAGCTCTCTTTCCATGAAGATGACGGGGCGGAGCGCTTGGTCGATAGCGGATTTGGTGAACGCCGCAGATTTTCTTGGCGTTACTCCGCAGGATCTGATGGACGACAGCGTGGTCAGAAGCGCCGACGCCAAGTATGGTGTGCCTGTTGCAGAGAAGCCGGGTGCTCTTGTAGGTGCCGGTTCGCCCAGGTTCCTCGTCAGCCCCTTCAACCCCGACGCTCCGGTCGAAGGTGGAATCTCGGGTGCAGCTAAAGGTGCCTTGGCTGGTTTCGCGCAGTCCGGGGTCCCGTCCGGATCGGGATCCTCGTCCATGCCCTCAAAGCATGAAGGGATTGGGGTCCCCGGCCGGTCTCAAGCCCATGAGACACTTGGGACCATGACTACCATCATCATGCGCACCTCCGAAGGTGACATCACCATCAACCTGTTCGACGATCAGACGCCCGTGACCGTGAAGAACTTCCTCGGTCTGGCGACCGGCGAGAAGGAATGGACGGACCCATTCACCGGCCAGCCGTCCCATGAGCCGTTCTACAACGGCCTGACCTTCCACCGCATCATCAAGGACTTCATGATCCAGGGCGGCTGCCCGCTGGGCAATGGCACCGGCGGCCCCGGCTACGACTTCGACGACGAGATCGTCCCCGAACTCACATTCGACCGGCCGTATCTGCTGGCCATGGCGAACGCCGGCCTGCGTCGCGGCCGCGACGGCAAGGCGCATGGCACCAACGGCTCCCAATTCTTCATCACCACCGTGCCGACCCCGTGGCTCGACGGACACCACACGATCTTCGGCGAGGTCGCCGACGACGAGTCCAAGGCCGTGGTCGACAAGCTTGAGGCCGTGCCGACCGACCGTTCCGACGCGCCGCTCGAACCTGCCGGCATCATGTCCATCGAAGTGGTGAAGTAAGCGCGGCGGCAATTCGAAGCCGACACTCCGATACACATGGAAGAGCCCTGAACCCTCGTCGGGTCAGGGCTCTTCGTATGCGTGCCGGGTCTGCTACCACCCTCCGGCGCTGCGCGCCACCTCCCGCCAGCGGGAGGGGAGGGGGCTACAGGACGTTGAAGTGCTTGAGCGCGTTCATGATGCCGTCGTGGTCGACGTCATCGGTGATGTAGTCGGCCGCGGCCTTCGCCGGTTCGGTCGCATTGCCCATCGCCACGCCGATGCCGGCGAAGGCGAGCATGTCGGCGTCGTTGCCGCCGTCTCCGAACGCGATGGTCTGCTCACGCGTCCAGCCGTAATGCCTCATGAACCGCTTCATTCCCTCGGGTTTGCCGCCGTCGGCAGGAATCAGGTCGGTGAAGTCCGGATGCCAGCGCACGCCTCTGACATTGCGACACATGCCGGACAGCTTCGCTTCATCTTCAAAGCTGATGTACGGGCTGATCTGGAACGTCTCATACTTCAGCGCCCTCTCGTGCGGATCGTCGATGTTCACGGTCGGTGCGGTCTTGCCGAGTTGGCGCCACGTGGCCTGCATCGCGTCGGTGATCTGGTTGAAGTAGACGTAATCCTTTTCGCAGTAGTTCGCCACCACGTCGGGGTGCTCGTCAAGCCAGCGGGTGATGGTGACGATGTCCTCGGGCAGCAGCGACTCCTTCTCCAGGAGCCCGTGGTCGTCGAAGCAGTACTGCCCGTTCAGCGCGATGATGCCGTCGAAGTGCACCGGCATCATGTCGAGCACGACGGTCATGTGCGACGGCGCCCGACCGGAGCAGATGAACACCTTCACCCCGCGATCCTGCAGCTCGTGCAGCGCGTCGATGGAGGACTGCGGGATCACATGCGTCACGAAACTCGTCAGCGTGCCGTCGATGTCGAAGAACGCCGCCTTGATGTCGGCTCGCACGGTGGCCGTCGCGCCTCCGGCGCCCGCTGTCATGATGTCGTCCGATGCCATGTACGCAACCTCCGCGATACGAAATTCGGTCATCCCCAGTGTATGAACAGCGCTGGATGGCATCCCGTAACGCGTTATCAGACCCCGCCCCGCGACTGCCGCCGTCGCTGCCGTATGGTGGGCGTTGTCAACCAATCAGAGGGGGAACGAACATGACAGCAGCAACACAACAGGCGGGCTCTCCCGACAATGAGCCGGTGCGCGTCAACCATACCGTGCGCAACATCGTCATCGCCCTCATCGTGGTCGCCGTGATGAGCGCCGGCCGGGTCGTGGAGCGCGGAGATGTGTGCAACGTGTTCGCGGCACCCCAGCAGGCGGTGACCAAGCGGTTCATCGACACGGCATCCGGTTCGGCCATCGGCTCGATCACCTACGAGTTCTCGGGCGACGATGCGCTGGTGCGCGACTTTCTCGGGGGAGCTGTCACGTTCCAGCGATGTCATCGACTTCGGCACGGCGGCGGACCCCATAGGCTACGAGGACGCCATCGCCGCAGCCGTCCGCGGCAGACAAGGAGGAGACGCGATGAGTCCCTGGTCCCATGCGTACGACATCGCCGGCCACCAGACCGACTGGACGGTTATCAGAAAGTCGACCAGACGGTGACCTGGACGGCCGTGATCATCATGATCGTGCTGGTCCAGATCGTGCAGGGCATCGCGAACGCCATCGCCAAGCGTATATTGAAGCTACAGAGGTAACATGGCATGACATCTCGCGGGGAAGGAACGTAAATCATGGTCGAACATGTCGGGGTCACGGACGAGCTGATCGGCATACGGCATTATCTGCATCAGCATCCCGAACGCAGCTTCAAGGAGGTCGAGACCAGCGCGTATCTGGCCCGTCTGCTGCGCGGGCATGGCATAGACGTGCTCGACACGACGTTGGAGACCGGCGTCGTCGCGCTCATCGAGGGAGAGGTGCCGGGACCGCGCATCGCGCTGCGTGCCGACATCGACGGCCTGCCGATCACCGAGGACACCGGCCTGCCGTTCAGCTCGCTGAACCCCGGCGTGATGCACGGCTGCGGCCATGACCTGCACATGACCGGGCTTTTGGGCGCGGCGTTCTGGCTGGCCGATCACCGCGACCGCATCGCAGGCAGCGTGAAGATCGTTTTCCAGCCGGCCGAGGAGGTGGGCCTGGGCGCCCGCACGGTCGTGGAATCCGGCGCGACGGATGACGTGAAGGCCATCATCGGCACGCATAACAACCCGAACTACGCCCCCGGACAGATCGCCATCGGCCCTCAGCCGATGATGGCCGGCTGCGTGAAGTTCAAGGTCACGCTGCATGCCCAGGGCACCCATGCCGGGTACCCGCAGAAGGGCACCGGCCCCATCGAGGCGCTCGCCTCGATGATCCTCGCCCTGCAGACCATCGTGAGCCGCAACATCTCGCCGTTCCACGCCGTGGTGCTGTCCATCACCGAAGTGCATGGCGGGCACGTGTGGAACGTCGTGCCCGCCGAAGCGGGATTCCAAGGCACCGTGCGCTTCTTCGACCAGGACGACGAACGGCTGGTCCACCGGCGTTTCGTGGCGGAGGTCGAGCACACGGCCGAAGCGTACGGGATCGCGGCCGACGTGGACTGGGACTGCATCCAGGTGCCGCTGGTCGGCGACGAGGAGCTGTCCGAGGCGGTCGCGGCCGACGTGCCCTCCTACGCGGCGCTCAAGCCGATACATCCCAGCATGGCGGGGGAGGATTTCGTGGAGTTCTCGGGATGCGGGGCCCGTCTGGTGTTCGCGTTCATCGGCTCGAACGGGGAACCAGGGTGCGCCGACTGGCACAGTCCGCACTTCGTCGGCGTGGACGGCGCGATCGGGCCCGCCGTTGACTTCTATGTCAACGCCTCGCTGCGGGTGCTCGCCGAGCTTCGCTGACGGGCGGTGGAACGGATCATCCCGCGTGACGGCATGTGCCGTCCCTGTCGTCCGTCATCTCGGCTGGGTACTATAGGGCACTATGACCCATCTTCGTTTTGCCCTTGCCCAGATCGACACCTGCGTCGGCGACCTCGACGGCAACGCCGACAAAATCATGCACTACGCGCATCTCGCCGCGCATGAAGGCGCCCACGTCGTCATCTTCCCGGAAATGACGCTGACCGGATACCCCATCGAGGATCTGGCGTTGCGCCGCACGTTCCGCAAGGCGGCGTGGGACAAGGCGAACTGGCTGGCGACCGAGCTGGAGGCCGACGGATTGGGCGACCTGTATGTCGCCGTCGGCACGGTCGGCACCGACCACGCGTCCGACAAACCTCGCAACCGCATGGTCGTGCTGCACGACGGCATGGTCTGGGCCGGCTACGACAAGCATTTCCTGCCGAACTACGGCGTGTTCGACGAGTTCCGCATCTTCGCGGCCGGCGACCGCACCGTCGTGCTCGACATCGACGGCGTGCGCATCGGCGTGGCGATCTGCGAGGACATCTGGCAGGACGGCGGGCCGGTCGCCCGGCTCGCCGACGAGCATATCGACGTGCTGATGACGATGAACGGCTCGCCGTACGAGGAGGGCAAGACCCATACGCGTTACGACCTCGCGGTCAGGCGTGCGGCCGAGGTCGGCGCCCCGATGATCTACGTGAACCAGGTCGGCGGTCAGGATGACCTGGTGTTCGACGGCGGCAGCTTCGTTGTCGACCGCGACGGCACGTTGCTGGAACGTTCCCCGATGTTCATGGAGCATCTGGGACTCTTCGACCTCGACACGGACGCCGAGCATCAGACGACGGGCGACATCGCGGACCTTCCCGACCCGGACGAGGAGGTGTACACCGCCTGCGTGCTGGGCCTGAAGGACTACATGGCGAAGAACCGGTTCTCCGGCGTGTGCCTGGGCCTGTCCGGCGGCATCGACTCCGCGCTGGTGGCGGCGATGGCCGCCGACGCCTGCGGCGGACACAACGTGCATGGCATCTCGATGCCGAGCATGTATTCCTCCATCGGTTCCAAGGACGACGCCGCCGACCTGGCGGCCAACATCGGCGCACATTACGACGTGCAGCCGATCGAGCCCATGTTCAATGTGTACCAGGGCCAGCTCAAGCTCGAAGGCGTGGCCGCGGAGAACCTGCAGGCCCGCATCCGCGGCGTCATCGTCATGGCGTACTCCAACAGCCTCGGTCTGCTCGCCGTCGCCACGGGCAACAAGTCCGAGCTGGCGTGCGGCTATTCGACCATCTACGGCGACGCCGTCGGCGGATACGCGCCGATCAAGGACCTGCTCAAGACCCGTGTCTGGGAACTGTCCCGCTGGCGCAACCGGGCCGCTGCCGCAGGCGTCGGCATCGGCGGGCTGCGCATCGTCGGCAATGAGAACGGCGATGCCGGAACGCCGCTGCCCGGCGGCGTGATGATTCCGGTCAGCAGCATCGAGAAGGCGCCGAGCGCCGAGCTGCGCCCGGGGCAGAAGGATTCCGATTCGCTGCCCGAATATGAACTGCTCGACAAGGTGCTCGCCGCATACATCGAGCATGCGCACGGTCGCGCCGACCTGCTGGCCGACGGCTTCGACGAGAAGACCGTCGACACGGTGATGCGACTGGTGGACCGCGCGGAGT
>ENA-OQOA01000834-OQOA01000834.1-human-gut-metagenome-genome-assembly--contig:-NODE-834-length-11262-cov-5.232241_pt1 | contig 11262 bp, 10 predicted proteins | sample MGYA00242633_ERZ504888 | MGnify/ENA primary metagenome ERZ504888 (study PRJEB26092, sample SAMD00036372) | human gut metagenome | host: Homo sapiens | study: EMG produced TPA metagenomics assembly of... | reverse complement strand
CGGGAAATCGTACCCTGTCTTTTGCAGTAGCCGTCCGGGCAGTCAGCTTCTTCCATATGGGCACTTCCGTTTTCGATCACCAGGACATTCGTTCCGTGACCCGTCTGAATTTTCACGGTCTGATTTTCTGCGAGTGAATACGTTCCGTAGACCTCGCCGTCCACCGTGACTTTCATGGTATTTTCCATTTTCCGTTTTCGGCAGCCGAAGTGCCAGGGCAAGGATTCCAGCCAGGAGCAGAACGGCGCCTGCCAGAATCAGATCTTTTTTCTTCATATAGTTTTCCTTATTCTGAATCAGATGCCAGCCCATAACAGCAGTGTCAGCAGGAATACAGCACGGAACAGCGTAAAGAGGATTTCATTTCCGTGAAATTCCTTTACCCCGCAGCGGATATTACCTTTCGGACACGTATCAATACATTTCTGGCACTGGAAACAGTCGCCGGAGATCTCCACGGATCCATCGGATGGCAGTTCCACCGCTGACGGGCACTGTCTCGTGCAGGCGCTGCAGCCGCGGATGCAGTTTTCGCGTTTCCGGTGCAGAGTAAAGAACGGCAGGATCGGAAGCAGAGAAAAGACAGCTCCCATTGGGCACAGGAAACGGCAGAAAAAGCGCTCCTCAAAGAACATGCCGACCAGGATCAGCACCAGAAGAACAATGCCTGGAATATAAGAGGAAAGTCGGAAATTTCCCGCATGCAGCATGGAAAAGACATCCCACGGGCTTGTTCCTCTTGCTTTCTGATAAACTCCTGCAAAGCAGCAAAGAGCAATCAGAAGCAGAATGCCGTATTTGACCAGCGCCAGTTTTTTTGCCAGTTCCGGTTTGATGCGTCTGGGCTTCTTTTTACGTTTCTTACAGATTATACCATAAATTGCATGCATTGCATCCCCCAGACTTCCAAAAGCGCATGCAAAACCGCAGAAAAATCTTCCGAATACGATCGTAAATGCACAGACAAGGAGCAGAGCCGACACAAACGCGGTCATCTCAATTTTTTCACCCTGTCCAAGCTGCGTAAAAATGTATTTCACTCCGTTAAATGCAGCGGTAAATACTGACGGAAGAAACAGGAAATATAAAAGCTGGATTCCGGCACGCAGGCAGGAAACGATCTGTTTTCTCTTCTTTGCCGGTAATGTGGATAGATCTAAATTTTTCATGTTATTTCTCCGCCTTTTCTATTGCTTCCTGCGCCGCATTTCTGATACCGGTGGAGCTGAATGTTGCTCCGCTGATCGTATCAACATCGGCGGACTGTGCCTCAATAATCTTTGGAATGATCGCCTCCGCGTTTGACAGATACGCACTGTCCTCGCCGTCGGCGGATGTGATGGCAAGATCGGTAATCTGGCCGCCCTCTACGGTTACTTCAACTGCAATGGTGCCGCCGAAGCCGTCAGCTTCACCGTCATACGTACCGTCCACGTACTGCCCTTCTGCTTCTGCTGCTTCACTTGCGGCCGTACCCGCCGTGTTGGATGCAGCTGCTGCGGCCTGCAGATTTTCCTTCTGAAGCTGGGTCGTCTCAAGCTCTGCCGAGAGCCGCGCGATCTGATCCTCTTTGTCTCTTTTATCGAGTACGGTATTGTAGCCGATCAGAACAGCAGCAATGACAGCGACATTCAAAAAACGAACAATCAATTGTCTCATCTGTTTTCCCCTTTATTGTGTTACTTTCGCAGCATCCAGCGCATTCCGGCATGCCTCAAGAATGGCTTTTGAGGAGCAGGTTGCACGGGAAACGGTGTCGATGTTTTCAAGCGTTCCGGTTTCCAGAATCTGAGCGGAAACGCCTTTGATTTTGGAGGTTCCTTCGGATGCGCGGCGGATGTAGGAGGCATTCTGACTGTCTCCGTCACCGGTGATGTTGCTTAACGCTACGATTTTATCGTTTTCAATTGTTACCGTCACGGAAAGCTGATAAGCGGTAAAATCTTCATCTTCATCCGGCTCGCAGACGGCAATCGCTGTGTATTCGCCGTCCTGATAGATCTTTTGTTCCGGAGTTTCCGTCGGGGTTGGTGTTGGCGTCTCAGTTGGCTCCGGAGTTTCGGTCGGAGTTGGTGTTTCGGTCGGTGTCGGAGTTACCGTTGGCGTCGGGGTTGGATTTTTCTTTTCCTCAGTTACGCGTTCTGCCTCTTTTAAAGCTTCCTCGATTGCCGCAAGAATTCCCCTGGAGCTGTAGGTTGCGCCGGAAACGGTGTCAACTTCCAGTGTCTGGTTTTTCACAACGTCCTTTGCTGTCTGTTTTGCGCGTTTTAAGAATGCTTCGTCATCTTCACTCTCGGTCACGAGAATTGCCTTGATCGTCTCATCCTGAATGACAACTGCCGTTGTAATGTCTCCCAGATAGCCCTCGCCGGTTCCGTAGTAAATGCCTTCCTCGTATGGGAATTTTCCTTCCGGAATCGTTGTGGTTCCGCCGCTGCTCGTTCCGTTATCCGGAACGGTCTCGCCGTTTGTTGCCTTCTTCGCATTTTCCAGCGCCTGTTTTACTGCGTTCTGGATGCCGCGGGAGCTGTACGTTGCGCCGGATACGAGATCCACATCGGTTTTTCTGTCCGTCTACGATGCGGTCCGCTACGACTTTGGCACGGTTGAAGAATGTCTCGTCATCTTCGTTTTCCAGAATCAGTACCGCTTTGATCGTCTGATCCTGCAGGGCTACCGCCACTTTGATGTCTCCCTGGAAACCGGCGGCCGTGCCGTAATAAATTCCGTCCTGATAAGGGAAACTTCCCTTGGATGCAGACGAATTGTTATTGTTCTGATTATTATTCTGGCTGTTGTTTCCGTTGTTTGTATTGCTCTGGCTTCCTCCGTTTGTACTGGAAGACCCGTTCACTGCCGCCTGACTTAAGGCACTCCGCACAGCTTCAATAATACCGCGGGAGCTGTATGTCGCGCCGGAGACCGTATCCACATTCGTACTCTGTGTTGAGATAATCGTCGAAATCAGAGAGGAAGCACTGGAAAGGTAGCTTGGCGTATCGCTGTTTTCCACAATATCAATCGAAGCAATTTTTCCGCCGCTGACAACAACGCAGACTTTCATTGTGCCGCCAAATCCTGTTCCGGTTCCGTAATACGTTCCATCCCGGTAGGCAGCCGGTTCTTCGATTTTAGATACTGTAACGGTTCCGCCGGCAGAGGCTCCGCCGCCTGCCGCTCCTGATGCGGATGCCGGTTCTGAAGTGTCCTCCTGACCGGTCAGTGCATTTTTCACGGCTGCAAGGATACCTTTTGAACTGAAAGTTGCACCGGAAACCGTGTCCACATCCACACTCTGGGATGCGATGATACGGTCGATAACTCCCTTCGCACGGTTCAGGAAAGCTGCGTCCTCGCCGGGAGCGCTTACAATCGAGATCGACTGAATCGTTTTGTCTTTCAATACGACAGAGACTGTAATCGTACCGCCAAAACCTGTTCCGCTTCCTTCGTACGTTCCGTCCGCCAGCTCAAAGCTGCCGGAACCGACGGCTGCGACAAGTTCTGCTTCGGTATCGGTTGTCTTTTTGGTATCGTCCTTCTTTTTGTATCATCTTTCTTTTCCGCTGCATCGGTATCCTGTTCCGGCTCCGGTGTCACCAGTGCCTCCGGCTGCTCTACGGCGTAAACCGGTGCAGTGTAGCCGTTCAGCGAAATACCGGCACAGGCTGCTACGATAACTGCCGCGAGAGCCGGTGCAAATGCTGTCAGTTTTTTCCATTTTCCCATGGTTATGTATCACCGTCTTTCTTGATAATGTTTGTCTCGTGATCGGATGTGAAATCGTCAGCAATTCCTTCGGTTACATACAGAACGCCGTCCTCATCCTCCAGAATGGTGTCAAATTCATCGCTGTGTGCACGCCAGTATTCGGCCGCCTTGTCCTTCCCCATGATGAAAAGAGAAGTAGAAAGGCCATCCGCCAGTGTTCCGTCAGCACTTACGATCGTCACCGACACCAGACCGTTATTTGCCGGATGACCGGTCGATGGATCGATGATGTGATGATATTTCATGCCATCCTGTTCGAAATACCGCTCATAGCCGCCAGAAGTAATAACCGCCCGGTTGGCCGTCGAGAGAATGCCGAGATAATCATCCTCTGCCTCCGGACTCTGCACGGCAACGCGCCATTTACTGCCGTCCGTTTTCGTGCCGACAACCTGAACGTTTCCGCCGAGGTTGATGAGCCCGCTCGTCACACCGCATTCCCGGTAAATATCGGCGATTCTGCCGGAGGTATAGCCCTTTGCGATTCCGCCGAAGTCAATTTTCATGCCGTCCTTGGCAAAGCTGATGGATGCGCTGTCCTTGTCGTATAGGATATCATTGGCATCGGTCAGCGGAAGGAGGCTTTCGATCGTCTCATCCGAAGGAATCGTATAATTTCCGGTTGTAAAACCCCAGGCGTCCATGATCGGATAAATTGCGATGTCGAAAACGCCGTTTGTGCTGTCATACAGATCCAGCGAGCGTTCCAGCAGATAGGTGGTATCCTCCGATAAGGTTCCGCCGCCGTTTGCATTGATCTGCGCTACTTCACTCGTCTTCTCTCCGGTCGACAGAAGTGCATCCAGCCGCTCAATCTCCTGCTGCGCCTGATCCACCGCCGTTTCTGCATTCGGACCATAGGCAGTGACCGTCATGTACGTATCCATCGCAAAAATATCTCGGCTGCTCGATGCATCTGCGGCATCGGAGGAAGCTGTGGATGATGCGGATTTCTGCGTGGAATTCTCTTCCGAAGCGTCAGAACTGCTCGAATACTCCGAAACAGACGCCGGCTGTGTCTGACTTTCACTGCTCTCCGGCTGCGCTGCTGTCCCCGCACCGGAACATCCGCCGACCGTCATCACCATGGCAAGACAAAATGCTGCAACAATTTTCTTTTTCATAAATAAAACTCCATTTTTTCTTATGTTAGGAAATTCTAACTTTGGTATTATAACATTAACTCGTAACTTACGCTATGAATTACTTGATAAAAGTTTTTCAATTAGCGTTCTGCATCTGATAAATTTTCTCATTTTATGTACTCTAAATCAAGTGGATTTTACTGGAATTCAAGCACCGATATACAAAAAGCCCCCACAGCCGCATTGCTGCGGCCGCGGGGGCTTTTAGAAATAACATTTTCAGAAATTACATATGATCATGGCAGGTACGTGCAATTACGTCCATCTGCTGCTCTTTTGTCAGGTCGATGAATTTAACTGCATAGCCGGATACACGGATTGTGAAGTTTGCATACTCCGGTTTCTCCGGGTGCTCCATTGCGTCGATCAGTTTTTCGGTTCCGAATACGTTTACGTTCAGGTGATGTGCACCCTGCTCGAAGTATCCGTCCAGAACGTGTACCAGGTTCTCGGTACGCTCTTCGTCGTTGTGGCCGAGTGCGCCCGGGTTGATGGTCTGGGTGTTGGAGATTCCGTCCAGAGCGTCCTCATACGGCAGTTTTGCTACAGAGTTCAGGGAAGCAAGAAGTCCGCTCTTCTCTGCGCCGTAAGACGGGTTAGCTCCTGGAGACAGAGGCTCACCGGCTTTTCTTCCGTCCGGCAGAGAACCAGTTGCTTTACCATATACAACGTTGGAAGTAATGGTAAGGATAGAGGTTGTCGGCTCGGAATCACGATAGGTATGGCAGTATTTCAGTTTGTCCATGAAGGTACGAAGCAGCCATACAGCGATCTCGTCTGCTCTGTCATCGTCGTTGCCGTATCTTGGGAAGTCGCCGGTTGTCTCGAAGTCAACAGCCATTCCTTCTTCGTCACGGATAACTTTAACTTTAGCGTATTTGATTGCGCTTAAGGAGTCTACTACGTGAGAGAATCCTGCGATACCGGTTGCGAAGGTACGTCTTACATCGGTGTCAATCAGAGCCATCTCTGCTGCCTCATAGTAGTATTTGTCATGCATGTAATGGATCATGTTCAGAGTTCCAACGTACAGATGAGCCAGCCAGTCCATCATAACGTCGTATTTCTTCATAACCTCATCATAGTCCAGGTATTCGCCGGTGATCGGCTGATATTCCGGAGCAACCTGCTGTTTTGTCTTCTCGTCTTTACCGCCGTTGATAGCGTACAGAAGGCATTTTGCAAGGTTTGCACGAGCGCCGAAGAACTGGATCTCCTTACCGGTCTCGGTAGCAGATACACAGCAGCAGATGGAGTAATCATCGCCCCATACCGGACGCATTACATCATCGTTCTCATACTGGATGGAGCTTGTCTGTACAGAAATATGAGCTGCATATTTCTTGAAAGCTTCCGGAAGATTCTCAGAGTACAGAACAGTAAGGTTCGGCTCTGGGGACGGTCCCATGTTTTCCAGTGTATGCAGGAAACGGAAATCGTTCTTTGTAACGATAGAACGTCCGTCGATTCCCATACCGGCAACTTCCAGAGTAGCCCATACCGGGTCACCGGAGAACAGCTGATTGTAAGACGGAATTCTTGCGAATTTAACCATACGGAATTTCATTACCAGATGGTCGATCAGCTCCTGAGCTTCTTTCTCAGTCAGGATTCCTTTTTCAATATCTCTTTCGATGTAGATGTCAAGGAAAGTAGATACACGGCCAACGCTCATTGCAGCACCGTTCTGAGTTTTGATAGCTGCAAGGTATCCGAAGTACAGCCACTGAACAGCTTCTCTTGCGTTCTTAGCCGGCTCGGAAATGTCATAGCCATAGGACTGTGCCATAACTTTCATATCCTGCAGTGCTCTGACCTGGTCAGCGATCTCTTCTCTTAACTGGAAGTCACCACGACGCATTCCCTGACGATTTGTTGCAGCGAAGTCTGCTTTTTTGCGCTCGATCAGGTAATCAATACCGTACAGAGCGACACGACGATAGTCGCCTACGATACGGCCACGGCCATAGGTATCCGGCAGACCGGTCAGGATTTTATTATGACGGGCTTTCATCATCTCTGGTGTGTAGATGTCGAATACACCCTGGTTATGTGTTTTGTGATATTTAGTGAAAATTTCATGAAGCTTCTCGCTTGGTTTGTAGCCGTAAGTCTCGCAGGACTGCTCAGCCATTTTAATTCCACCATACGGCATAAATGCACGTTTCAGCGGTTTATCTGTCTGCAGACCAACAACCTGCTCCAGATCTTTCATGCTGTCATCGATATATGCTGCGCCGTAAGCTGTGATTCCGCTTACAACTTCTGTCTCCATATCCAGAACGCCGCCTTTTGCACGCTCTTCTTTCTGGAGTTCCTGCAGTTTGCCCCACAGACGGTCTGTAGCCTCTGTTGGTCCCTCCAGGAATTTCTCATCTCCGTCATATGGAGTATAGTTGTTCTGAATAAAGTCACGTACGTCGATGCCTTCTTTCCAGAGTCTTCCGGTAAAGCCATCCCACTGTTCAAATTCTCTCATTTGCTTTGTTCCTTTCTGGTGTTATTTTGTTTCGTCACGCTCCGGCATCTTCTTTGCACCGGGCATGAACACCTCCGCATGCATAATATAACAAATCTCTGCTTTCCGCGCAAGATATGCACTTGAAAAAATACAAGGAAAACCACAAAATCTTGTATTTTTATAAGAACAAAATCTACATGTGGCGCTTTTCTTTTATTCCCCGTATCCGATTTCATATATCTGCTCTGCAAAGTCACAAATAACATATGTTCCATCGGAAAATTCACTCTTCTGTACGCTTCCGTCCGCCGTCATACACTCGTGGCGTACCAGTTCCAGGAGTGCCGTTTTTTCATGCAGCTCCGTTACAACGCGGCATCTTTCTGTCATCTCTTCCAGACTGATTTTCTCCCCGTCAAATGCACCATCTGTATTCGGATATGCGCCGTCCCGTACAAGATACGGTGCACCGCCTGCAAGAAGCGCATACAGCATATAGTCCTCGTCTTTTGAAACATGGTCCATCATCCACGGCTCGATTACGCAGTCATGATACACAAGATTAAAGAGCGGCACCGGGATTCCTTTTTTCGGTGTCTCTGCCGGGCGCAGCATAAAGTCGTACGGCGCATAATGGCAGAATACCAGATACGGAACGGCCCAGTCGCTGACCTCCTCGGAGCTTGAGAGAATCCCCTGTGATAGCAGCCAGGAGAAGCAGTTTCCGCGGTACGTATAGCAGTCTCTTCTCGTCATCACATGCTCCGGATTTGCGCACTCGTCGCCCTCGTTGCACGTAAACACATCGAGGTATGCACCGTCAAGCCGGATTCCGTTTTTCTTCAGCTCGGCAAAATTCCGTTTCACATAGAACGGTGCCTGCGTTGCACAGAGATAGCTCTGCGGTCCGCCCGCCCAGTAACTGTGTCCCGGTATCGTTCTATCCGGAAGGCGGCAGGCATAATTTTCATCGTAGCTCGGCGCTGCATGGTAATAATCGCGGTACTGGTCGTGAATACCGAATTTGTAGCCGAAATCATGCATCGTATCGACAAGCGATTTCATGTCTTCCCATCCGCCGGCCGCTTGGCATGCCGGTGTGTAGTCCGGATGCTGGTTGTCATACCCCGGTTCTGCCCAGCCGTCCAGATGAAGATAGACTTTCTCTACGCCGAGATCATGAATTTCGCGGATCTGCTGTTCGCGCACGGAAAACGGCACTACGCGGTTATTTTTCTCCGGATTCTGCGGATCGAAAAAGCCGGACTCCGGCTGCACAACCGTCTTGATTCCCGTATGAACAAAACACGTTCCCACAAGATCGTGAATGGACGGATTCTGTACTGCCTTTTCTTTCAAAGTGCGCAGATGGCCCTGTTCCCGTACATACTGACGGTATATTTTGCAGAGGTCGTTATAATCGCAGTCATTTAAAAACGTATAACGGAATACGCGGCGGTAATTCATTGTTCCAAGGCTTGGCTCCAGCCATGCCCCCACGCTGGTATACGGGCCGCCTGCCGGGTGCTCTGCCTGATAACCGGCGTTCCACGGTGTTGTACAGATCGCTGTATAGCCGCATCTTTCCTTCACCTGGCCAAACCACGGCATATAGCCGCCGGAGGTCTCAAATCTGCCGTCAAACGAAAGCTTTCCAAGTTCCGTCTTCCAGGTATTCGGAATCAGAAGTCCCTGTCCCTCGGTAAGGAGTGTATACCAGTCATCGCGCCCGTTTGTAAACTCCATTGCCGTCGGCCACAGCACCTTTACCGGATGCAGTCCCTCATCGCAGAGCGGAATCCACTCCATCCAGAATGTTTCATCCACAGCTTCGATCCAGATAATCGTCTCGAAGGCATACTGTGTTCCCGCAAATCCCGCATAACGGCTCCGGATGCCGCATCCGACGCCGAAGGAATAGACCTCATGGGAAATCTCCTCTGCATCCAAGAAACGGTATGTTCCCTCTGCAAAAATCAGTTCCGGTGTCTTTTTCGGATCCGTATTCCAGACAACGCCGTCTTTTTCGATCCTAAGTCCCAGCGTCTCTTCATCGAGCATCACAGCAAGCGATCCGCTTTCTATTTTTTTCATCGTGTGATATCCCCTTTTCTTATCATATGCGTTCCAAACACCAGAAAGGCGCAGAGAACCCGTCCGCCTTTCTCTGCACGGTTCCGGATTTTCTGCGCCTTTTTCCACCTAACTTACATAATCTCTCTTTTTCTACGACTTTACCGTCTCTCCAAAATTCTCTCCAGATCGTAGAACAGGCGGTTCTCCTCATCGAAGATGTGGATGACAACATCGCCGTAATCCATCAGAATCCAGTTTGCAGTCTGATAGCCTTCGATCTGTTTTGGATGTACGCCGGCCTTTCCGAGTACCTCCTCCACGTTGTCTGCCATTGCCTGCACCTGGTTACGGTTGCTTCCGCTGGCGATCATGAAATAATCTGCCAGGGTAGAAACATGGGTAATGTCCAGAATGCGGACATCCATTGCTTTTTTATCTTCCAATGCTTCCAGTGCAAGTTTTGCAGTCTGTTTTGCTTCGCTCATTTATACTTCCTCCTTTGCCGTCCGTTCCCGGTGCAGTGCCTCATAGAACTGATATGCCTGCTCCGTCATCGGGTCCATCGTCTTCGGGTTTTCCGACAGATACGCCATACTGTCTTTTAAAATTTCATACATGCATTCGTCGATATCGGTGAATGCCAGCTTCCGAAGGCGGGTAAGATGAGGCGCCTTGTTTCGTGCCGGCTCGATATAATCTGCGATATAGATGATCTTCTCCAGCAATGTCATATCTTCTTTTCCTGTCGTATGCCAGGTGATGGCGCTTAAGATCTCCGGATCTTCCACCTTATACTTGTCCTTCGCCAGAAATGCACCGAGCTTGGCATGGATCAAAAACGGATTGTTCCGCTCAAACTCAGTGATTTCAATCTTATTTTTCTCACACATGGTGATTTTTTTCTTATTCGGAATGCATTTTGCACAGTCGTGAAGCAGTCCCGCGACACGGGCTTTTTCGAGATCCTCGCCCCATACCATCGCCATGGATGCTGCGGTAAACATCACACCGAGCGTGTGATGATAGCGGTCTTCATCGACTTCCTTCTGGAGTTTTTTGTCCAGTTTCCATAAATCGTACTGTTCCATCCTGCTCTTCCTCTAATCCTGATAGATTTTCTGCTCCTGAATGTAGGAAATCACAGAATCCGGCAGATAGTATTTCACGGATTTTCCTTCCCGGATCCATTCCCGCAGTTCGTGGGAAGAAACATCCAGATTCGGTGTGTCGAGTTTCAGAAAGGTACCGTGAAGTTTTTTTGCATTTCGTTCCATACAGGCCAGAAGCTCTTTCTCTTTTGCCCGATCCCTGGTCGCCACAAGGATCTTTGCCGCGGCGCAGATCCGCTCTGGATTTTTCCACTCATCAAAATAGAACAGGGAATCCGCTCCAATGATAAAGTAAAACTCCGTGCACGGATGTTCCTTCCGCATCGCCTCAAGCGTCCGATAACTGTAGGTATAGCCCTCATCTTTCATCTCTTTGGTGCAGAGCACAAAATGCGGATTGGATGCGATGGCACGGCGCACCATCTCGACACGCTGTGCATCCTTTGCCCGTCCGCCCGGTTCCGCTTATGTGGCGGATTTCCGGCCGGAAGGAACCAGACTTCATCAAGCCCGAACTGCTCGTACGCCGCCTCGCCAAGGATCAGATGACCGATATGAATGGGATCGAATGTGCCTCCCATAATGCCAATTTTTCTGTTTTTCTTTTCCATACGTTTTCCTCAAAAAGCGCCGGAACTGCAGCGGTATGCTCCGGTCCCGGCGGTTCTTTCCTGCGGATTTATTTCGGAAGCTGAATTTC
>ENA-OQOA01000833-OQOA01000833.1-human-gut-metagenome-genome-assembly--contig:-NODE-833-length-11289-cov-2.864182_pt1 | contig 11289 bp, 14 predicted proteins | sample MGYA00242633_ERZ504888 | MGnify/ENA primary metagenome ERZ504888 (study PRJEB26092, sample SAMD00036372) | human gut metagenome | host: Homo sapiens | study: EMG produced TPA metagenomics assembly of... | reverse complement strand
CAAAACTCACAGGAACTTTCAGGAAAAACATTCGTAATAACTGGCAGTGTGACTCATTTTGCAAACAGGAAAGAGTTAAAAGAGCTTATAGAAAGCATGGGTGGTAAGGTTACTGGTTCGGTTACAGGAAACACCTCGTATCTTATTAACAACGATTCTATGTCACAGTCAGCAAAGAATAAAACAGCAGCTAAGCTAAATGTACCTGTTATTACAGAAGAAGAATTCATCAGACTTGCGGGATTAGTGGATATGCTGTAATATAATGTGAGATATAAGAACGGAGGAACATTATGCCAATTAAGATACAGAATGATCTGCCAGCCAAGCATGAACTGGAAGAAGAAAATATATTTGTTATGGATGAAAGCAGGGCGCTTTCGCAGGATTTCAGGGAGCTGCAGATAGCAATCCTTAATCTTATGCCATTAAAGCAGGATACGGAACTTCAGCTTTTGCGTGCGTTATCTAACACACCATTGCAGATAGATGTGACATTTATACAGACAGAATCACACATTTCAAAGAATACATCTCATTCACATATTAAGAAGTTTTATGAAACATTTACAGACATAAAGGATAAAAACTTTGATGGTCTTATAATAACTGGTGCACCAGTTGAAAAGCTCGACTTTGAAGAGGTTAACTACTGGGATGAATTAACAAAGATTATGGAGTGGTCAAAGGAGCATGTAACATCAACTCTTCATATATGCTGGGGTGCACAGGCAGGACTTTATTATCATTATGGTATAAAGAAGGTTCTTCTTGATAAGAAACTTTCGGGTGTTTACAGACATCATGTCCTTAACAGAAAGGAACCTCTTGTAAGAGGCTTTGATGATTATTTTATGGCACCGCATTCAAGATATACAGAAGCATGCAGAGAGGATATCCTTAATAATAAGCAGCTTAAGGTGTTTGCTGATTCACAGGAGGCAGGCATATATATCGTTATAGGACAGGATGGAAAGCATATATTTGTTATGGGACATCCGGAATATGACAGAATGACACTTGACCAGGAATATAAGAGAGATTATGATAAGGGGCTTGAACCAGAACTTCCTGTCAACTATTATCCTGATGATGACTGCAACAGAAAGCCGGTGTTATCGTGGAGAAGCCATGCGAATAATCTATATACTAACTGGCTTAATTATTATGTATACCAGACAACTCCTTATGATCTTAACGAAAAGGCGGAAAAGAGGTCTTTTAATTGATAGATGAAAAAGAAATTCTCCCATTCAACTTTTTTCGTATGGTGGTGTTTATAGTGGTGACCATAATGGGATGAGATATATGATTAAAAGAACTGGTAAAAAGCCGGATTTCACTTTGAATGCGCTTGTGTGGAGAGGTCCATATGCATCATCAGCTGTTAATGCAGATGATATAACAAAAAAAGAGTTTGAATATTCAGAGGAAGGAAGAAAAGCTGCTATAGAATGGATACAAAAGATGTATACAGACAGAAAGGATGAATGGGATAATGCCCCATCCATCAATCAGGCTGTATTGTACGATGGCAGGAAGAATACATAACGATAAATATAATAATATATACAAGGCATGAAGCTATACATTTTGCTATAAGAGCTGTTGTGTAAGTGATGTTTTGTGATAGAAAAGGCAGCATGATAAATGCTGCCTTTTCTGTTATAAGAACAGAGGCGATGGATATTACACTCATGCTTAGCGGACATATTATATTGCTTATTACGTCTGTTTTGAAATGATATATAGTATAAAGCTTTATATAGTTAAGCATACATACAACAATATTGCTTATTATAAGGCCGTATATATATCCACATATCCCAATGCGTGGAACAAGTATTATAAGAAATCCTATCCTGATAATAAGACCGGTTATGTTTGCAGCGCAGGTAAAGGAGGTTTTGTTTATTCCGTTTAATATGCTTGAAAGGCTTACCTTTAAGTAAAGAAAAGGGCATACGCATGCAAGTATAATGGTGTATGTGTATACATCAGGCTGCTTAAATATAATTGCACCAAGCCTGCTTATGTATAACACAAACAGAATACAGCACATAATACCAAGGTGCATACACACGCAGATAGTGTATGATATAGTTCTGGTTATATTATCAGACTGGTTTGTGGAACTATCTTTGGATATCTTTGGGGTGAGCATAACTGCAAGGGAATTGGTTATTGCGCCAGGAAACATTATAAGAGGAATCACCATTCCACCGATGATTCCATAAGTGCTTACAGCATTTTCGTTATTCATGCCATACAGCATAAGCTGTACAGGAATAAGAATAGCTTCACCACTTTCAAGAAGATGAACTAAAAGACTGTTAAGATTAAGCGGTAAAGCGTATAGTGCAAGGTTCTTGATTAAAGTATATATTTTTCCTTTTGTTGTGGGATTAAGCGATGATAAGTTCACTCTTTTGTAATGCTTTCTGATTTTTTTAATATATAATGCCAAAACGCAGAATATTACAGCACATAATTCGCCTGCTATATTGCCATATATGGCATCTGTAATATTAAGGGTACGGTCTGATTGCTGTATAAAAATATAGTAATAAAAGATAACTCCCAATATTCTTACGAGCTGTTCTGCTATCTGGGATGCAGCGGGGATAAAGGCAGACCTGCAGCCGTAGTAATAACCGCATATACAGCTGTGCACTGCTGACAGCGGTATACTTATGACAATAATTCTTATTAGTTCAGTACAATCTGTGTTTAACATGATTTTTTCAGCTATTGTTCCAGCATATATATAACATAATGCTGAAAATATTACTGACATGGGAATAGATAAGAAAAGACCAGATATTAAAGGCTTTAAGCTTTGCTGGTCTGCTGCGGTATACCTTGATATGGCAGAATTAAAGCCGCATATGCATACAGAGAAGGCTATTCCGCATAAAGGAGTAATGAGCTGCAGCATTCCCATACCATATGCACCTATATGTGTGATTAGAAATATTCTGTAATAAAACCCGAGTATCCGGCAGAAAAGACCGGCAAGTGTTAAAACAATGGTTCCTTTAATCAGTGGATTTTTAATAGAATTATTTATGGAATTGTTAAAGGAATTATTTATGCGATTATTCATACAGCCTCCAGTTTATATTTTTGCTTTGATATATGGGCAGATGTCACATTAATCCATATTAATCTTTAACATAGTATGCGCTGGATGAATATAATATTATAAATATATTGGAAAAAGTGCGATTATATGCACGGAAAGAGTTCTATGTTATATCTTGATAATGCAGCAACAACTCCGCTTCTTCCAGAAGTCCGTAAAGTGATGATGAATTATATGGTGGATAACTTTGGCAATCCATCTTCTATATATAAAATAGGCAGAATGAACAAAATAGCAGTAGAAGAAGCAAGAAAGAGCATAGCTGAGACTATAGGAGCATGTACAGATGATATTTTTTTACGTCAGGCGGGACTGAAAGTGATAACTGGGTTCTTGAATCGGCAGCAGAATCAGCAACGGGATCAGACAGTGCGCATATTATTGTAAGTGCTATAGAACATCCAGCCGTTATTAATAAATGTATACAGCTTAAGAAAAGGGGCTGTGATGTGGATTATATTAAAACTGATAAAAATGGGATTATTAATACCGAAGATCTTATATCGAAAATACGTGATGATACAAAGCTTATATCAGTAATGCTTGTGAATAATGAAATAGGAACAATACAGCCGGTAAAAAATGTATGTAATATAGCGGCGGAATATGCAATACCTGTTCATACGGATGCGGTAGCTGCATATGGACATATACCTGTTAATGTAAAGGAACTTGGGGTAGATTATCTTAGCGTAAGTGCACATAAAATAGGAGGAGCGAAGGGCACAGGCTTTTTATATGCAAAAGCAGCAAATATAAATCCATATATATGTGGAGGAGGGCAGGAGAAAGGAAAACGCTCAGGTACTGAGAATGTTGCAGGTATTATGGGACTTGCAAAAGCAGCAGAAATTGCACAGGAGAAACTTGACAGCAGAATAGAGGAAGAAAATATAACAAAAAACTATATAACTAACAGGATTTTAAGGGAAATAAAAGGCTCATCGCTTAATGGAGACTACAAAAAACGCATTTCAGGTAATATGAATTTTGCATTTACAGGCATAAATGGAGGTGAACTTGTAATAATGCTTGATAAAAATGGAATATGCGTATCAGCTGGTTCGGCATGTCATGGTAATTCGGGTGGACCATCTCACGTACTAAAAGCTATAGGACTTGATGATGAAGCAGCACAGTCGTCAATACGTCTGACACTTGGCAGGGGGCTTACAAAAAAAGAAAGTGATTATTGTGTTGAATGTATAAAAAGAGCAGTGCAGGAACTAAGAAGCAATGCGGTATGATGGAGCAGTACAGAAAGATAAATATGGGATAATAGAGAATAAGCAGATAACAAATAGAGAGTAAGCAGGGGTTATCACGATGAATGATCAGATATGATATCCCCTGTATTCTGTCTGCTGAGCTGTAAACATAGAATTATAGCCTTATGAATTCAGGTTGGCGTTTTTTAAATATAGTATAATATTTGAATCCTGCATTTGTAAGAATGTCGTAAAGAACGTCAAATCTGTATGCAATATGTTCTGTCTTATGGGCATCAGATCCTGTGGTGATTATTTCACCCCCAAGTTCGTGGTATCTTTTTATTATATCCGGACAGGGATTAGGATTCTTAAGTCCATATTTAAGTCCGGATGTGTTGATCTCTATGCCTTTACCCTTTTCTATAAGCATACGAAGTATTGTATCTATGTAATCTGAGTAATCTTTCCAGTTATATGCCGTATCTTTGCCAGGAGCATAACGGATTATATAGTCAAGATGTCCATATACATCAAAGTTGCTGCACACCTTAAGAGAGTCAATGATTCCCTCATAGTATGTTGATATGCCCTCTTTTACAGATATATTCTGCCAGAACTCATCATAGTATGGATCATTTCCATATACAAGATGGGATGAGCCGATGATAAAATCAAGAACAGAGTCTTTATCATATTCGTTTACGTGTCCGGCAACTGATGGCATGAGTCCTTGTTCCACGCCGGTACTAATATCTATAATATGGGAATATTTTTCCTTAAGACTGGTTATAGTATCTACGTAGGGCTTGAAATCAAGCATAAACATAACTTCACCATTTTCAGGTGGGTAATCAAAGTCGTTGTGGTCAGTAAAACATATTGATTTTAATCCGAGTTTTACAGCCTGTCTGACTACATTTTCAGGTGGATTGTCTGAATCAGATGAAAAGGAAGTATGCAGATGATAGTCACAAAGTCTGTTATGATAATTGCTTAAACACATAATAATCCTCATTTCCACGCATTTATACTCATGATTGTGCTGTATGCGTTATTATTGAATTTATAATCGTTTATTAAATCAATATAGCATAGTGATATGTACTTGCTATACTGTTTTAATAAATGTTTTTAATAAAATACATTGTGTTAATTAGCATGTTTGCTAATATGTGCTTTTTATATACACAGTAATAAAATGCTTTTTCGGTTAAACCTCTTGAAAATATTTCTTTTGATTGTTATTATGTAAACGTAATTTTACATTCTTTACATAAAATGCACATTAATTTTATTAAGCAATTAATATTTATAAGGATTGCATGAAATATAATATGTGCAGGACAGGAGAAAAAAGTGGATATTGAGTTAGTTGGCAATTTGTTTATGTTTGCAGGCGGCATAGGTATGTTTCTTTATGGAATGAACATTATGGCCGATGGTATGCAGAAGTCAGCTGGAAGTAAGATGAAACAGCTTATTGGGTATCTGACCAGAAACAGATTACTGGCGGTTCTGGTAGGAGCATTTATAACTGCGATTATTCAGAGTAGTGGTGCTACTACAGTCATGGTTGTAGGTTTTGTTAATGCAGGACTTATGACACTTGTCCAGGCAGTCGGAGTTATAATGGGTGCTAATATAGGTACAACCATTACAGCATGGATTGTTTCGCTTGGACAGTTAGGTGATGCAGTTAAAGTGTTAAAGCCAGAGTTTTATGCACCTCTGCTTGTAGGAATAGGTGCTATTCTTGTTTTATTTAGTAAAAACCAAAGAAGAAAATGGTAGGGGAAATTATAGTTGGTATAGGTCTTTTATTCTTAGGCTTAAGCTTTATGTCACAATCTATATCACCATATACAGATGCACCTATATTTTCAAAGGCATTTGAGGTTGTAGGAAGTAATCCTTTGCTGGGTATACTTATAGGTATTATTGTTACAGCACTTTTACAGAGTTCATCTGCCTCTGTGGGGTATATTACAGACACTTGCCATTAATGGTGTTGTTACAACTAATGCAGCAGTATTTATAACGTTAGGACAGAATATCGGTTCATGCGTGACTGCGATTATATCTAGTGCAGGTACAACACGAAATGCAAAAAGAGCAGCATGTATGCATCTTCTGTTTAATATTGCAGGAGCTGTAATATTTGGAACAGCAGCATTTATATTATTCATTCTAAGACCTTCACTTGCAGTACATAACATAACAAGTGTTGAGATTTCGTTGTTCCATACATTTTTCAATATTATATGTACAACAATCATGATGCCATTTGGCGGGCTGCTTGTTAAGTTATCAGGTATGATAATAAGAGAAAAAATCACAGGATGAAGAAAATGCCACACTTGAGGCAAGCGACAGCTATGCGGCTGAGCTTTCAAGACATTTTGATAATAGAATATTAGAACAGCCATCTGTTGCAGTTAACAGGGCACTTAGTGAAGTTGTCATCATGGGAAATCTTGCTCTTGATAACATAAAGTATTCAGCTAAGGCAGTTATTAACAATGACCAGGATATGATAGATAAGGTTATAGAAACAGAACATAAGGTTGATCTGTATGAGAAGTATCTTACAGAGTACCTGATAAAGGTAAACAATCTGTCGATAACAGAAGAACAGCATCTTATGATTAACAATCTGTTTCATGCTATCATAGATATAGAAAGAGTGTCTGATCATGCTGAGAATATGTCAGATCTGGCAAAGTATAAAATAGAGAATGGCATCACGTTTTCACAGCATGCCATGGAAGAACTTAAAGCACTTTATGAGAAGGTGGTTGTCAGCTTCTCAGAGGCAGTAAAGGCAAGAGAAAAACTAAGCCGTATAGCAGCAGAGAATGTATGCAGGATAGAAGACGAAGTAGATGCCATGGAAGAAGAACTGCGGAATAAGCATATTGAAAGACTCTCGTCAGGCTTGTGCAAGCCATCTAATGGTGTCATATTCCTTGATACACTTTCTAACTTTGAAAGAATGTCAGATCATGCTAATAATCTTGCTGATTGTGTGCTTGAAGAACTTGAACAGAAAAACAGATAAAAACATTTTATAGAATATTTTGTAAAAAATAGTAATTTACACTTGATATTTTAAATTAGTTTATGTAGAATAGCTTTAGTTGATTTTTTATTAACAATCTTTATATTAGGAGGATTTATTTTTATGTCAGTAAAAGTTGCGATTAATGGTTTTGGACGTATCGGTAGACTTGCATTCAGACAGATGTTTGGTGCAGAGGGTTATGAGGTTGTTGCTATCAATGATTTAACAAGCCCTAAGATGTTAGCTCATCTTTTAAAGTATGATTCATCACAGGGAAGATATGTTAATTTTGGTGAAGAAGATCAGGTAACAGCTGATGATGAAGCTGGTACAATCACAGTAAAGGGTAAGACAATCAAGATCTACAAGGAGCCAGATGCTAACAACTGTCCTTGGGGTGAACTTGATGTTGACGTAGTTCTTGAGTGCTCAGGATTCTATACATCTAAGGCAAAGGCTCAGGCTCATATCAATGCAGGTGCTAAGAAGGTAGTTATCTCAGCTCCAGCTGGTAATGATCTTAAGACAATCGTTTACAATGTTAACCATGAAACACTTACAGCAGAGGATAATATCATTTCAGCTGCTTCTTGTACAACAAACTGCTTAGCTCCTATGGCTAAGGCTCTTAATGATTGTGCTACAATCGAATCTGGTATTATGTGTACAATTCATGCTTACACAGGTGATCAGATGATTCTTGATGGACCACAGAGAAAAGGGTGACTTAAGAAGATCTAGAGCAGGTGCTTGCAACATCGTTCCTAACTCAACTGGTGCTGCTAAAGCTATCGGTCTTGTTATCCCAGAACTTAACGGAAAGCTTATCGGAGCTGCACAGAGAGTTCCTACACCTACAGGTTCTACAACAATCCTTAACGCTGTTGTAGCTAAGAAGGTTACTGTTGATGAAGTTAACGCTGCTATGAAGGCTGCTGCAACAGAAAGCTTTGGTTACAATGAAGAACTTATCGTATCTAGCGATATCGTTGGTATGAGATTTGGTTCATTATTCGATGCTACACAGACAATGGTTAACGAACTTCCAAAATGGTGGATGCCAGGTACAGGTTGTTTCTTGGTATGATAATGAAAACTCATATACAAGCCAGATGGTTAGAACAATTAAGTACTTTGCTGAATTAAGCAAGTAATTAAAGGTTGAGATACCTATAAGGTTGATTATGTTTAACTAGTTAATAATACCGGAGATGAGAATTCATTCTCCGGTATTTTAATAAGTGTGTTGTGTAAAAAGTATTAATGTATATTTCTGCTTATAGAGGCAGATGATATATAAGTACTTTTGCATAGAATATACATTTTATAATTATAGTATTATAAAAATATTATGGAGGATTTGATTATGCTTAATAAGAAGTCAATAGATGACATCAATGTTAATGGCAAGAGAGTATTATGCAGATGCGATTTTAATGTACCTTTAGATGGTGACAGAATAACAGACGAAACACGTCTTGTTGCTGCACTTCCAACTATCAAGAAGTTAATAGCTGATGGTGGAAAGGTTATCCTTTGCTCACATCTTGGAAAGCCAAAGGGAGTTGACAAGACTTTCTCTTTAGCACCTGTAGCTAAGAGACTTTCAGAGCTTCTTGGACAGAATGTTAAGTTTGCAGCAGATGATACAGTTGTTGGTGACAATGCCAGAGCAGCTGTTGCAGCTATGAACAACGGTGATGTTATTCTTCTTGAAAATACACGTTTCAGAGCAGAAGAGACAAAGAATGGTGAAGAATTCTCTAAGGATCTTGCATCAATCGCAGATGTATTCGTTAATGATGCATTTGGTACAGCTCATAGAGCACATTGCTCTAACGTAGGTGTTACAAAGTATGTTGACACAGCTGTAGTTGGATATCTTATGCAGAAGGAAATTGATTTCCTTGGAAATGCTGTTAACAATCCAGTAAGACCTTTCGTAGCCATCCTTGGTGGATCAAAGGTTTCATCAAAGATTTCAGTTATCAATAACCTTCTTGATAAGGTTGATACTCTTATTATCGGTGGTGGTATGTCATATACATTCCAGAAGGCTCACGGCGGCAACGTTGGACAGTCATTAGTTGAAGATGATTATCTTGACTATGCTAAGGAAATGATGGCAAAGGCTGAAGCTAAGGGTGTTAAGATGCTTATTCCTATTGATACAGTAGTAACAAAGGAATTCAAGAACGATACTCCTTTCCGTGTAGTTGAAGCTGGATGCCAGGAAGATGATGATATGGGTATGGATATTGGACCAAAGACATGCGAACTTTACAAGGATGCTCTTAAGGATGCCAAGACAGTAGTATGGAATGGACCTATGGGTGTATTTGAATTCCCTAACTTTGCTAAGGGAACTATCGCAGTAGCAGAAGAGTTAGCACAGCTTACAGATGCTACTACAATTATTGGTGGTGGCGATTCAGCAGCTGCTGTTAATAACCTTGGCTTTGGCGATAAGATGACACATATTTCTACAGGTGGCGGTGCATCACTTGAATTCCTTGAAGGCAAGGAACTTCCAGGTGTTGTTGCAGCTAACGATAAGTAATGTGTTTACTGACATAAACATATAGCAGAATGGTTATATCATATAATCGTGCTGCACTATTAGGCAAAAAGGGACTGTGTATATTATATATGCAGTCCCTTTTTGTGCAAAAATAGACATAATTTTGGCTACAGCTTAATACAATATATGATGTAGTTACGATAATGGAATATAAATATTGTATTTATTTCAAATATTCACATTATTAGTGGCTTTTTGTAAATTTGTATGATATAATTCATATATCTTAATAAGCATTCTTAATAATTTTTATATATTTGTTATGAATGTATTATAGTTACTGTGCAGAGTTGAAGAAAGAGTATATTGTGTATTAGATGTAAGAATACGGTAAATGGTGAGTACTCATCTTATTATTAATTTAAGATATAACCCTGCGTTAAACAGTAACATATTGTATGGAGGCGTGGTTGTAATATGAGAAAGAAGATAGTGGCAGGAAACTGGAAGATGAATATGACGGTCAGAGAAGGCATGGAATTTCTGGAGAAACTGGGACCGGTCGACGGTAAGGTAATGATCTTTCCGCCGTATACAACCCTGGCAGTTCTTGCAGGAGAGTTCTGTAAGAGAGGGATTATCTATGGACCGCAGAATTTCCACTATAAGGAAAGCGGGGCATATACAGGAGAGATTTTCTCTTCCCATTGATTAAAGAACTCGGCTGTGACTGTCTGCTGGTGGACATTCCGAACGCCGCAGCTACTACAACGAAACGGATGAAGAGATTCAGAAGAAAATACAGGCGGCACTCAAAGAAGGATTTTCCGTAATGCTCTGCATCGGTGAAAATCTGGAAGAGAGAAAGAGCGGACAGTGGAAGAATGTATTAAGAAAACAGCTTGAGAAAGACCTGGAGGGACTTTCGGCAGACAGGATTCCATACATACAGATCGCATATGAACCGATCTGGGCGATCGGAACCGGTGTAAGTGCTTCTACGGAAGAAATCACAGAAACACACAGATATCTTAAGGCAGTTCTTTCGGAACTCACCGGAAGCGATATCCCGCTTCTGTATGGTGGAAGTGTCAATGAGAAGAATGCCGCAGACATTGGAAGCTGCCCGGGAGTAGATGGATTCCTGATCGGAGGAGCCAGCCTGAAACCGGAGAAATTCCGAAAGATCATCGAAGTAAGTAAACGAGAGTAAGACCCTTGCAGAAGGGAGTTTACCATATACAAGCAATTACAAAATGGAAAGTGAGGAATAAGCTATGGAGATGGAACAGTTAGTCAGTAAGATTACGACGGAGATTCTGAAAACTATGCAGAATCAGGGCGGAGTCAG
>ENA-OQOA01000832-OQOA01000832.1-human-gut-metagenome-genome-assembly--contig:-NODE-832-length-11303-cov-2.308339_pt1 | contig 11303 bp, 15 predicted proteins | sample MGYA00242633_ERZ504888 | MGnify/ENA primary metagenome ERZ504888 (study PRJEB26092, sample SAMD00036372) | human gut metagenome | host: Homo sapiens | study: EMG produced TPA metagenomics assembly of... | reverse complement strand
AACTAATTCGCAATACTTTAAGTATGAATTAGTTGGCTAATTCTATATTATTTACTGAATATCCCTAAATAGATGACATCTAAAATGTTAATAGCTATTTGTTTATTATCGATATTTATCATCACCTATGTCCACTCATTTTTAATGGATGTCAGTGATGATAAATATATTTTATATTGTTTATTTCCTATTTAATATTCTGCCAAAATACCCCTTGATATAATTCATGTTAGTTTGGTTAGAAGTGAAATCTTCTACATAACTTTCAAAAATACATTTATATAGGTCTGCTTCGTTAAAGTCTATAATTTGAGGGCATACTTTAGATGCTAAATTCTTAAAACAGCCTTTTGCCCAGTTACGTAAATTGTTGCTATTCTTATTTATAGCTTCTTCTTCCTCGATTTTTTGAACAATTGTTGATACATAAAATGACTGTCTTCCGTATTTGCTTTCTATATTCTGTTGTAAAATATTGGGATTTCTAAGTAGCCATTCCCAAGTTCTAAGTTCAGGCGTAATTTTTAAAAAGCTAATATTATTTTTGTTTCTTCTAAACAGATCAATATATGCTGCATCAGCATCTGTTTTTGTCACTTTTTTTTGTAAACTTCTTTATACGTATCTTTTACATCTGCATCAAGCATTGATTGTATTTTGCTTTTAGGATATGACAATGTTGGATATTTTTCCATAAGTTCAATTACCTGTTTATGTCCTCCAACAGGAATAATTTTACATATAATTTTACTATTTATTCTTTTAGGTATTTAGATAATAAATAATGCATATACCTTTGTGCCATAATATCTTCTACAAGGAAGATGAAATCTGGTCTAAAATCTTCTTCTGTAGCAATATCTCTGAGAATATAAGCAGGATAACAATTATTTAGAACAGATACCTGTCCGTTATTATTTTCAAGATAGATTCTGTGTTTAGCATGCTTTATGAGCGAACTAGAATGGGTCGATAGTATTACTGTTAATTTTTTTTCTTTAGCTATTTTCGTTAGATAGTCATAAAATTTAATTTGTGCAATAGGATGTAGCGCCAACTCTACTTCATCAATAAGAAGTAAGACTTCTTTCTTTTATTTTTTTCAATAAAGTCAAGAGAGTTTAATAAAGTCTTTCTCCTAAGCTAAAATTTTGTTCAGAGTAATAATTATTTTTAGGGTCTTTTATAACATATAATTTATTATCCCTATGTAAGTGGCGTTGTTTCCCCTTGGGACTTTTATTTTTATATATTTTAAGTCATTAAATTTTAGAGGTATTTAATATATCATTTAAGGGATTAATGATTTCGTCACTAACTGCATTATGACGCTGATCTTTTAGATCTTTGGGCTCTTGTGCATAAAACCTTAAGCCAGAGGTACTAAGGTATAATATATTTTGACAAGGGAAAGTCTTAATCAGATTACTTTTACTTCTAGGAGTTGGTACCCATCTGATACCAGCTCGATGATAAATAACAGAATCATGTTCAGTGCTATATATAATTTGTGCATCTCTAAAAGAGTCAAATCCTGCAGTACTTGTTTTAATATTTTTACTAAAAGCGAGATTGTCTCCCAATCTATTTAGTGCAATAAGAAGTGTTGTTTTACCACATCCATTTCCTCCCGTCAATAAATACACTCCATTTTTATCTGGGAAAGAGAATTCTAAATAATTAATCGATTTGATATTTTTTAATGTGATTTTATACATGATTTTTTATATTAAATTATAAATATATTTTTAATTATCGGACTATTTTTTATCAGAAAATAGATATGTTTTTTCACTGAAATAAAATATACAATATTATATTTGATTGTTTATTAATATAATATTTTATATAGTAATATCTATTTAATGGTGATATGAATATTTTTATAATATCAATACTTTAGTGCAAGGATTGATAAATATATCGTTTTTATTTTTACATGTCCATAAATGATTTTCTATCCTTTTTTTTCTACTGTAGGAGAGAATAGATGATTATAATTATTTCGGTATTTTAATATCAAATTCCTATCAGTCTGAATATTTTTAAAACGATTGATAATATCATCTAATGGTCCTATTTCTATTCCAATCCATTTCCTTTGTTTAATTTCAGCTGTAATGTATGTAGTTCCTGCTCCTCCAAATGGATCAAAAATAGTATCTCCAACATCTGTGGACATTTCTATTATTCTGTCTAATAGTTTGACAGATAATTCATTTGCATCTTTTCTTGCTTTATATTTTGGATGGCGTACTGGTGGAATGTCATACCATACATCAGTAAGGCTTATACCTAAGGGATTCATTTATTTTTGTATCCACCATAATCCTTTATTTCATTAAAACATTTTCCACAAACTTCCATTGGTAATCTATCAGGCTTAAATGTTTTGGTTTTTCTCCTTTTACATAATATAATAAAGAATAATGAGATGGATATAACCGTCCTTTGATTGGCAATGAATATTTTATATCAACAGAAATCCAATGTCTAAATGTTAATCTTTCATTTAAATATAAAGATAGATAAGTGTTCCATTTAGGAAGGTTCCAGATAAAAAGACTTCCTCCTATTTTTAGAGTTCTAATGCATTCGTCTAACCACTTCTCACACCATTCTAGATATTCGGATTTTTTTAAGATTATCATTAATATTAGATGGATATAACTTATTTAAATTAAAGGGGGGATCTGACGAAAATTAAATCGAATGATTCGTTTTCAAGTGTGGAATAATAAATCCAAACAATCACCATGGTATAACTTTCCAAAGTTGGTTTTAAATGCCAACTCTACATTAGTGTTATTGATTAGATCAATATTATTGTCTAATGACAAAATGGATGATTTATTACTGAGGCATTCTTTAAGCTTTTGTGTGTATATCCCCATTTTTAACATGATGTCAAATTTGGAAATACCTATTTTTTGTTCTATTCTATTCAATACTCCGGAGTCAGGCAGTATATGATTATTATTATAGTATTCCAACATTTCAAATGGAATCTCTAATAAAATAGAGATTTGCTCTTTTTCTTTTTATTTTATTTAATATGCCTATTGCTTCATAAAATGATTTCATATTCTTACATAGCTATTAATAAATTCAGACTATAGTCTGTTGACTATGGCGACTATAGTTTGCAAATTTGCAAAAAAAATATATGAAGGAAGATTGTTTGATAAAAAACTTTGGGATTTTTCTCTCTTCATTAAGAACTGATAAGAAAATTTCTCAAGAAAAATTGGCAGAACTTTGCCAATTAGATCGAACATATATCTCTTTACTAGAACGTGGATGTAGACAACCAACCTTGATGACTCTTTTTAAAATATCCAAAAGCTTTTAATTTAAACTTGTCATCTTTACTTGAATTATTTGAAAAGCAATATGAAGATAGATAAAGAATTTACTTTATTTGCTAAAGGAAACTTTACGCAAAGTTTAGATTTTAAGATTATCAAAGAGGAAATTCATTCTGCTATTCAGCACGTTGTATGGGGAAGTGAAAATCTTTTTTGATAAATCCCATAAGGAAAGGTAATGGGGTTGTTCCTATTAAGAAGAATTTTGTGTCATTTTTGCAAAGCAAAGGTTGGTTGGCTGAACAACAGATGACTTGCGTTAATGGTATTAATCCAGGCCCCATTGATGTTATAAAAAAGATTTCACAAGGTGTATTTGCTGTGGAATGGGAAACTGGAAATATATCTTCATCACATAGAGCATTAAATAAAATAGCTGTTGGCATTATTCAAAATAGCTTAATAGGAGGAATATTAATTCTTCCTAAGAGAAGTTTAGCTCAATTTTTGACTGATAGAATTGGAAATTATGAAGAAATAAGTCCTTATTTTACATTATATCAGCATTTAGATATTCAGAATGGTTTTATTGGAATAATTGCTGTTAACTATGATGAAATAAATACTGAAGTTAGTATAATTCCTAAAGGAAAAGACGGGAATGCCATGAAATAGAAGAAGATGTTTATTTTATAAATCATTGTAAAAGATCATTATAAGGATGCTTATTTATAAATTAAGACAAGAATAGAAATAAATATAATAGAGCTTAATTAATAAAAGAATGAATAATTGAGAGTCGAAAAAATGTAAACTAAATCATATATTAACCCCATTTTCTAGGTTTACGTTTCATCCCACGAAGTATTTGTGCGGATTGTTCCTGATAGGATAGAGGTTGGCTTTGTTTTTGTCCAGCCTCTATCCATTTAAGGAGTTCATCCTCATAGAAATATAATTTCTTACCGCGTTTATAGGCTGGGATGAGACCTGTACGAGCAAGTCTGTAGATTGTCGGTTTTGATTTTTGGATAAGTATGCTAGCCTTATCTATGTCAATTAGTTGATGCTGATTATCAAGTTTCTGTGGTTGTAGGGTTTCAACTAATTGGTAAATTTTCTCTACTTGTTCTGTTAAATAGCTTACAGCCTGCGGAAGCTTGTCGAATGTGATAGGTTCTTTTGTCATACTATCTGTTTTTGCTTTTGAGGATTGATACTTGTTCATGTAGTATTTATGAATATAAAGTCTGATTTATTGAATTATATGTGGATTTAATTTAATCAGGCATTCTGTTTCTGAGTGAGACATTTTTTTGATTATCGTGTTGATTTCATTTTCTTTCATGGTATCAGCAAATACTTTTTTAATGAATTCTGCTGTATATGAACGTCGTTTACCTAATGCTTTACCTATGTTCCAACCCAAATGCATAACATCTATAGCTTTCAATTTTGAATCTACTTTTATAGGAATAATATCAATAGCAGTTTTATCCTGAAAGAAATCTGAAATATAAGCACAGAGGCGCTGCAGATTTTCTTGGCTTGTATAGGCAGCCATTGTTTGATGAATGTACGTATGTACTAACTCTAGCTTTTTTATCGTTCGTACGTTTCTGTTCTGTAATAGTATTCGAACGGAGTTTTTTCATATCCCATAAATGCTTGTTCTGGTGCAATCACAGAATCATTAAGATGTTCATGGATAGACAAAGATTTGCTATGATGACATAAAATATGATTATCTCATACAATGCAATCTGCATTGATATATATAATCCTATAGATATTATAAAGACCGATATAAAAATAATATTTGAGCTGAACTGATCAAAGCCTGCATTGATTGCTTCAATGCGTATGGCAAGTGCCATAAGAAGTAATGTTCCAGCTACACTAGAATCTAAAATAAAATATTCAAATTTCTTCAAATACATAAGCCGTATGTTTAACTGTTCGTGAGCAAAGGTAATGTTTACTGATTATGTATTATCAGAAAATGACAAGAGTGACATCAGACTTCATCAAACGTCACTAATTGTCATAAATAGTTTGATTATTATTGGGAAAGTAAGAAGTGTTCAGATGGAATAGGGGCGGATTAATTTATGGGATTGAATATAAGACTTGAATTTATAATTTATCATATAATAAACAAAAGTGGTATCCTTTCTATATTATATGATAAGTTACGCTATAATTCCAATAATTGTTCCGCTAATGGCGCATAATATTTTTGTACTTCTTCAGCTGTTGGAGTATGACCGCCAGGAAAGTGGTATGAATATTTATAATGCATTAAAAATAAAGGCTCATAGTGTGCTAGATGGTCATTCTCACCAAATATTCCCCATATATTTTCTTGGTTAGCTACCTGACAATTATCCCATTGATGCTGTTGAAGTTCTGCGAATTCATCAATCAATGTTTGGTTAATGACAAGCTGCTGATTTCCGTTAGCTCGTGGTGATTTGTATTCATGCGGACCAATACGTTCCATCAGGAAGCGTGTCATTTCGAAATGAGGATTTCCGAGTAAAGCAGGGATATTGTTTTTAGATGCTACTATCTGTGCCAAAAACGAGCCATTACTGTTTCCTACCAATATATCAGGTTGTTCTTGGTTGCACAATCTTTGGATAAAGTCGATAGCTTCCTGTGGATGCAGGGGTAAGTCTGGACTCAAGACTATTGCCTTACCGCTGAAATATTCTTTCAAGGCAAGAGCTGGGATACATGTACCTGATGCAAAGAAACCATGAAGGAAAAGAATTTTCTGTGCCATAATCAACAACCGCTTCCGTCAATATTACATGTTGCTCCTTCATTGATAGGACGTGAACGTAATCCGGCATCTTCTGGACTCAAAGTAACCGTACCGTCTTCCAATACAAAGCAAGGAATTCCAACGGCTCCAACACTTTTGGCTTCATTAAAGGCCGGATGATGATCTCTTAGTCTCAAGAATGCTTTCAAATCTCTTACGTGTTGACCAATATCGATGACTTCATATTGGTTATTACCTTTTACTTGCTCTTCTACATACGTACAATCTGGACAAGTTTTCATTCCATATATTTTTATCATAGCTGTAGTTATTCATTTAAAGACTCAATTTTCTTCAAAGATAGCGATTTTGTCAGATAAAGCAAACATAAAAACAGGTCATATCCGATAGATTTATCAGATATAACCTGTTAGTAGGTAAGATAAGAGCTATATTATTTCAACGAAATCTTATTCGCCGTCTCTCGCTTCTTGGAATTGACCAAATCAGCATAAATCTGTGTTGTCGAAACATTTTTGTGAGTAAGCATTTTCGATACAGTATAAATATCTGTGCCTAAAGAGATTTGTATGACGGCGTACGAATGACGGAAGCAGTGGAATATACATGGCAAAGCAAGCGACAGCGAACAGGTAAAGATTAAACGTAAACCGTTAGGAATAAGCGATATTTCAGTATTTTGCAAAGTTGAGAAAATGCAAACGGCAACGGAATATTGAGGTTGTTCAGTTACCAAACCGTTAGCCGGGCAGTTACCGAAACGGGAATAGGTAACGACAAGCGATGAAAAGAAATCCTCACCGTTTTGTTTGCACTCATACACAGTGTTTTGCGTGTCAAGGGACGCTTATATGGCAAGTAAATTTGCACTTAAAAGTATAGGCGTATGAAAGTAGAAAAATTCAAGGTGCTGCTCTACCTAAAAAAGAGCGGACTGGACAAGTCGGGCAAGGCTCCCATCATGGGACGCATCACCGTGAACCGCACGATGGCGCAGTTCGGCTGCAAGCTATCCTGTACTCCCGAACTGTGGAACCCACGTGAAAGCCGTCTGAACGGCAAGAGCAAGGAGGCGGTGGCAACCAATGCCAGGATTGAGAAACTGCTGTTGGCGGTGAACAACGCCTTCGACAGCCTTATGAGCCGTAAAGTGGATTTTGATGCCACCGATGTGAAGAATCATTTTCAAGGCTGCATGGAAACACAGATGACGCTCATGCGAATGACGGATGTTGTCTGTGATGATCTCAAAGCCCGTATCGGTATTGACCGTGCGAAAGGAACTTATCCCGGCTATCACTATATGCGTCTGACACTCGGAGAGTTCATCAAGCATCAGTACAAGGTCAAGGATTTGGCATTCGGGCAACTTACGGAACAGTTCATCCATGACTATCAGACATTCGCCATGGAAAACAAGGGATATGCGATAGATACCGTCCGCCATCATCTTGTCATTTTGAAAAAGATATGCCGTCTGGCGTATAAGGATGGCTATGCCGACAGAATCCACTTCCGGCATTTTACCTTGCCGAAGAAGACTGAAACGACACCACGGGCATTGAGCCGTGAATCGTTTGAGAGAATCCGGGATGTGGAAATACCTGCTTACCGCAAATCCCACATGTTGGCAAGGGATATGTTTCTCTTCGGGTGCTACACCGGGGTCTGTTATGCGGATGTTGTCTCGATTACCCATGAGAATCTATATACGGATGAGGACGGGGCTTTGTGGCTGAAGTATCGAAGAAAGAAAAACGAACTCCGTGCCAGCGTGAAACTGTTGCCCGAAGCGGTTGCGCTGATTGAGAAGTATCACAGCGAGGACAGGGACACACTGTTCCCTTTATTGCATTGGCCAAATCTCCGAAGACACATGAAGGCGTTGGCGACATTGGCTGGCATTAAAGACGACTTGTGCTATCATCAGGCGAGGCACAGTTTCGCCTCGTTAATCACGCTCGAAGCAGGTGTGCCGATTGAGACCATCAGCCGGATGCTGGGGCACTCCGATATTTCCACCACTCAGGTATATGCCCGTGTCAGTCCGAAAAAACTGTTCGAGGACATGGACAAGTTCATAGAAGCGACCCAAGATTTCAAACTGACCCTATAAATCCAACAACGATATGCGAAGCACATTTTCATTATTGCCATACATCAACCGCAGCAAGATTAAGGCTGACGGTACGACCGCCGTACTCTGCCGTATAACCATTGACGGCAAGCAGACCGCCATAAGTACCGGTATCTATTGCCGCCCCGAAGATTGGAACGGCAAGAAGAATGAGATAAAGACCATCAGGGAGAACAACCGGCTTACGGGGAATACCTGCGTCTGACGGAGGAAGCCTATGCCGAGATACTTAAATCGCAAGGCGTGGTCAGTGCCGAGATGTTGAAAAACCATATATCCTTGAATAATATTCATCCGACTACCCTTCTGCAGATGGGTGAATGGGAACGGGAGCGGTTGAAGAAGCATTCCGAAGAGATTGGTTCCACATCCTCCTATCGGGCTTCAATGTACTACCAAAAGTACCTGACGGACTTTATAGCGTCTATCGGGAGAAAAGATCTTCCTCTTGAAGAAGTGACGGAGGATTTCGGCAAGTCCTACAAAGCCCACTTGAAGAAATGCAAGAACTTCGGGGTTTCACAGACCAACCATTGTCTGTGTTGGCTGAACCGGCTGTTGTACCTTGCAGTCGACAAGGAGATTATCCGTGTAAATCCCTGCGAGGACTTGGAGTATGAGACAAAGCCGGAGGCAAGGCACAGGTACATCAGCCGCGAGGAGTTCAGGAAGATACTTTCCACACCGATGTATGACAGGCGGATGGAACTGGCAAGACGGGCTTTTATTTTTTCGACCCTGACCGGGCTGGCGTATGTGGACATCAAGCTTCTTCATCCCCATCATATCGGGACAAATGCAGAGGGCAGACGGTATATCCGCATCAACCGCAAGAAGACAAAGGTGGAGGCGTTCATCCCCTTGCATCCCATAGCGGAGCAGATATTGTCGTTGTATAACACAACTGATGATGAGAAGCCCCGTGTTTTCCTCTTCCCAACCGTGATGCCCTATGGTTTGAGGTTCACGAGTTGGGAGTATCCATAGGGAAAGAGGAAAATTTGACCTATCATCAAAGTCGGCACAGCTTCGGAACATTCCTGATTTCTGCGGACATTCCGATTGAGAGTATCGCTAAGATGATGGGACACTCTAATATCAGGACGACACAAGGATATGCACGGATAACCGATGATAAAATCTCCAAGGATATGGACAAACTGATGGAGCGCAGAAAGAAAATATCGGCTGGCGAAAAGAAATAAAACAGAGAATAAACATCAAATAATAAACGCATTATGAACAGAGGAATAATTACAATCAGTGAAACAGGAGCAGTTACCATACCGACTGTACCTGTATGGATGACCAAATTTGAAATAGCCGACCTGTTCGGGGTATTCTCGTGCGACATCCGAAAGGCGATACGGGTAATCTACAAGAACAAGGAGTTGAGCGAAGCCGATACAATGCGATATATCAGGCAACCCGATGGTATCAGTTATGACGTTTACAGCCTTGAAATGATTATAGCCATTGCATTCAGGATATGCAGTAAGGAAACCCATTTGTTCAGGCGGTTCGTAATAAATAAAATCTGCGCCACCAAGAAAGGAAATCCGGTCACATTGTTGGTTTCTTATGGCAATGGTGGCAACCTGTGGTATAGCTGATATTCCTCCCGTCAGCCACCTGTTCCCGATGTATGGATGCAAAGGTAGCGTGTGGCTCTGACGTCATTGGCAAGGTCGGGCTGCAGAGCCGTTTCGGGCGGAATCTTCCTCAAACGGGTTTGAGCGTATTCCACCCGAAAATCCTGCCATTGCAAACTACACGCATTTGAAACATCCTCGTGCGGAAAACAAGTAACTGAAAATTCAAAAGAAAATAAAAGACCATGATAACAAAATTTTATAATATGTCTTGTTAAATCAGTTTTTTAGGCCTTGTAGCTATAATGCTATCTAAAGGCTTGTTTTATATAATACATATTCAAAGGAATTTGCTATATTTGTAATCTAATTTAATAAGATATGTCAAAAGGAGAAAATAAAAATTGTTTTGTAATCATGCCTATTGCTGATTGTGATGGGTATGAAAAAGGACATTTTGCTCATGTCTATGACGATATTATAAAACCAGCAATAGATAAAACAGAGTTTACAGCAATAAGGGCAGATGAAGTAAAGGAAACAAACTTTATTCATTTAGATATACTAAAAAAACTTATAGATGCTCCGATAGCTGTTTGTGATTTAAGTACGCGTAATCCCAATGTATTGTTTGAACTGGGAATACGACAGGCATTTGATAAGCCTGTCGTTTTAATACAAGAAAAAGGTACTCCTAAAATATTTGATATTGCTCCCTTGAGATATCTTGAGTATTCAAAAGAGATGAAATATCATGAAGTTCTGGAAAGCCAAAAAAGTCTACAAGAAGCTATTGAAGCAACTAAAGCGGCAGAAGGAGATTCTGGAAATATAAATTCTATTGTTAAGTTAATGGCCTTGAGTTCCCCTGCTATTATACCTAATCTTGACAATTCTAATAAAGAAGTGCTTGCTTTAGATGTTATGCGTTCACAAATGAATGACCTGAAAATGATGATGGAAATGATGGTACATGAGGGGCGAAAAGGTATATCTAGGCGTAGCTCAATTGCAGCTATTGAATATGAACGAATTGTTAACAAATTAGAAAAAATTTCTTCTTTGAAAATGGATATAGAACAAGCTGATCGAGAATATACAAAGTTGATGCGTGATACAGAGGAAATCATGATGAATTGTGGAGGAGAGTTAGATCATCGGATGTTCAAATATTTAATGGATAAAATTTATCGACAAAGAGAAGAGTATTTTTCAACTCGATAAAATGTCTCTAAAATTATATTTTCCCGTCAGCCACCTGTTCCCGATGCTCGGATGCAAAGATAGCGTGTGACTTTGACGGCAGTGGCAAGGTCAGGCGGCAGAGCCGTTTCGGGCAGAATCTTCCTCAAACGGATTTGAGCGTATTCAGTCCGAAAACCTTGCCACTGCCTACCACACGCATTTTGGGCATCCGGCAACGGAAACAAGCGACTGACGGGAAATCAGAAGAAATAGAGGAACGGCTTACGGAT
>ENA-OQOA01000831-OQOA01000831.1-human-gut-metagenome-genome-assembly--contig:-NODE-831-length-11304-cov-4.114431_pt1 | contig 11304 bp, 12 predicted proteins | sample MGYA00242633_ERZ504888 | MGnify/ENA primary metagenome ERZ504888 (study PRJEB26092, sample SAMD00036372) | human gut metagenome | host: Homo sapiens | study: EMG produced TPA metagenomics assembly of... | reverse complement strand
TATTTATAAGAAAAAAGGGTGACAACATGAGCACTTTTTGAATGCGTTTTTTACAAATTCGCAGCGCCCTGTGGTTGATTGTCTGACCGTAGCCGCGGGCATTTTAGCTCGTAGCGAGGGAGTTATCAAAGGAACAGGCGCGGATCAGCGATTTGTAAAAAACGCTTTCAAAAATGCGGAGTGTCACCCTTTTTTTCTTATAAATATTTCTTCTTATCTTCTTTCTGACTCATACATGACCAACACTACCTTCAAATCGGATTCTATAGTGTCTCTCCTTTTGTACGATAGCTGTTCATATAGTGCTGTGATTCACTAGTTCGTACATTTACATCATTTAAGATGCATCCTGTAATTTCAGCTCCTGATCCTGAAAGAATTTCCATACCTTCCAGAATTCGATCTACATCTGTATAGTCCTGACGGATCACAAATACTGCTCCGTCTACATACTGGGCGACGATCGCTGCATCTGATAATAGTCCACTTGGTGGTGTATCTATGATCACGAAATCGGCTTCTGCCTCCAGTTCTTTTACAAACTGTCTCATATTCTTACCACTTAAAACGGTAGATGTATCCTGGATCGGTGTAGAACCTGCAAGTACTTTAACGCTTGTATTTTTGTACTGCTGTACTGCATCGTCTATGTTAACTTCGCCTTTCATTACTTCCAGAGTTCCTAATTCTTGTTCATTCATTCCAAGTACTTTGGCGGTGGATGGGTTTCTTAAATCCGCATCTACCAGAATTACTTTATACCCTTTCATCGCAAGTGATATTGCAATATTGGCTGAAACTGTTGATTTTCCTTCTCCTGGCATAGCACTTGTTACAAGAAAAGATTTCATGCCTGTCTCTTTTTGTGCACGCTCGATCCTTCGTCGTACCGTTCTTGCTGCTTCCAGGAAGCTTCTTGGAATTCTTGGATTATCTAGCACGATCAATTCCTGTGTTTGCGTACGTTTCTTATGGAATTTGGCACGAGGCATGATTCCAAGACTTTTTGCATGGAAGAGTCGTTTGAAATCTTCTTCTTTCTTAACTGTATTCTTACCAAGTGCTAACAGGACATCGAGCAAGATACATAGTAAGATTCCGATCAAAACGCCGATCTGTATCTCATGTCTATAACTAAATGGATTAGCAGGTGTAGTCGGAACCCCGCTTTCATCCATGAGTGTCAGCTGTGAGCTTCCAATGACAAACTCTGCTACCGATGGGTAATTTTTAACGACTGCTTTTAAAATCTTCTCAGCCATCTTCGGATTATTTGCAGTCACTTTCAACGTAAACAGATTTGTATTCTCCATGACTTCTGCTTCGATCGTTCCAGGAACAGACTGAAGGCCAAGATCCTGTGCCAATACTTCTTTAAATGCTCCACTTTTCAAAATATATGGAAAAGATTTTGCCATTTGGTTGGCTGTTGCATTCTCAATATATGTATTAGAATTCTCTGATGTAATACTGGAATTGATCGTAAATGTGGAAGATGCTACATAGTATGGGGAATAGGTAAGTCTCTTGTATCCACAGAACACTGCACCACAAATCACAAGAATGATCAAAAATCTCCATTTCATTTGAATGATTCCTTTGATCAAGTCATCAAACAATCCAGCAATATCGATCAGATTCTCTTTATGTTCTGTTTTTGATTCATATTCTTTACTCATGATCTTTCTTCACCTGCCGTTCTGTTTTTGATTCTTGTGTTTTATCTTCATTGCCCTTTTTCGTTCTGCTTCCATAACCATAGCCATAGCCGTAACCGTAACCATAGCCATATCCATGGTTTCCATAACCGTATTTACTTCCGTAACCATAACCGCTTCCATATGCATATTTGTATCCGTAATTTCTTGCTGTCTGAGCAACTCCATGGAATACATCGTTATAAACGCATCCAAGCATCGTTCCTTCTGCTGAATTTAGAATACCGATCGTCTCATTGATATCTTTTACTAATGCTGTATGTTGTCTTACAACAAGGATCGATGCATCTGCAAGGTCAACTAACTCTTCTGCATCGGCCGCCTGTGACATTGGTGGTGTATCAATAATAATGTAATCCAGCTTTGTCTTAAAAAACTCTACGATCTTCTGGAAGATTGGTGATGCGATCATCTCTGTAGAATTTGGATAGATCATAGAACCTGCGATCAATAACAATTCTGATTTTGGAAGATCTGTTACCAGATTATCTATCTGTTCATTTCCATTCAATACTTCTCCAAACTGCTGTATTTCTTCCTGATCCAATCCAAAAATCTTGTATTGTGAAGGTTTGCGAAGATCCGCATCGATCAACAATACTTTCTCTGATTCTTCCGCAAGTGCCAATGCTAAATTGGCTGCAACTGTTGATTTACCTTCATTTTCTTCCACACTTGCAACCAGAAGTGTTTTTGCATTCTTCTCTTTCATCTTACTGCTGACTTTACGAGCAAGTTTCTTCATATCCTCCACATATTGAAAGCTTGTTCCTGGATTTGTCAACAATACCGGACTCTTTTTGCGGTGGATTCTTGCTTTCCATGTCTTATAGATCTTCTCATGATATAACGTCTGCAAAAGCTTTGCATCAAGTTTCCTTGAAACTTCTTTTGGTTTTCTCACTGTATCCTTTAAGAATGACAAAATTGCGATCAATCCACATAACGCAACGATCGTCATTAAAAATGTTTTCTTCATAAGTGCTGTTGGCTGAAATTTATTTACCGGACCACTTGGCACTGTTGGTTTCTGCAATACATCCAGCACAACATTTCCGATCAGCTGATCTGTCACAACAGAATAATTATTCATGATTGCCTTATTCAAACGAAACGCCATCTCTGGGGAATCTGCCTGAACTTTCAAAACTAAAGATTGGTTTCATTTACTACCTCTGCAGATGCACTTCCTGGAAAATAATCCATATCCATCTCTTTTGCGACTTTCTTTTGTAAAATCGAACTGTTTAGAATCTCAGAAAACTTTGTCGCCATCTCAGACGTTGCACTCAAATCTGAATATACACTATTGTTGCTTCCTTTGCTGCTTACGATAAATGTACTTGTTGATTCATACTGTTTGTGATAGTTTCGTCCGACATAAACATAAGAGAGCAAGCTCATAGATGCTGCCAGAAGCAGGATCACTATTGCATATTTCCAGATATCTCTTAAGATACTATACAAATCAATATTCATTTCATAATCGTTGACTGATATATTTCGTTTATCACTGCTCATTTGCCGGCCTCCTATTCTGTAACGATCACGATCAGTCTTACCGTTCCTGTACGGCTCTTTCCACTTTTTACTGAATAAGTGATCTCATAAGAACCTGGGGTATCGTAATCTACTTCATCTTTGATCTTCACTTTGCTCTTACCAATATCTCCTGGTACATCCGAGTCATAATCTCCTCCCATGCACACTTTAGATATGTAAGATGCTGCATCTAGTTTGTCACCTTTCTTCGTATAAACCAGATACTTCTTCAAATGAATAAAAGGAATCTCTGATCTGTCCGTTGCATCATAAACCTGTATCGTTGCCTGAAATGATACCGTGTCTCCTGCACTATTGCTTACCTGAAGTTTGACCGGATATTCTCCTGGTGTATACAGATCAACTACTGAGTTTGTCAAAATCTTTATCTGATTTGATAAATCACCATCAATCTTATCTTTCACCGTAAGATTCTTTAATAATTCTTCATTCTTAGAAGCTCCTCCAGATTCAAAACATAATGGTTCCTTCAAATAAAACTTTGGTGATGTATAACCCTCATACTGTACAATACGGTTTGCACGACTGACGTTATTATGTCTGTCCACTGCTGCATATACAACCAGACGCCGTCCACCTCCCAGAAAGTTTGAAACACTTTCTACTACAAGAGAATCCGTAACATCCCCATCATTCTCATCAACTGCTTTTACTCCTTGCAAAAATCTTCATCGGTAGCATTGAGCCCTACTGTCAATTCCTGCTGATCCATTGTAATGACCGGTCCGATCCGGTCTCCTTTTCTGACCTGTGTAAACCAGAAGATCAGACTTGCTGCCAGTGATATACAAAATATCACAAAACTTACCAATTTTAATTTCTTCATTGTACCACCTTTTCTCCTTCAAGAATTCTCTTAGGATTATCATATAACAATTTCTTTGAATATTCAAAAGAATATTCTTGTTCCATATATTCTTTGATATCTGCCATATAGGTTGTCCGCTCATATGGTTTGTGTGCATCACTTGCGATACAAGTTACCATATGTTGATCCAGCAGACGATCTACACATTGTTTTGCTCCTGATCCAAATCTGCCAAAGATGCTCCCTCTGTTTACCTGCAACAAACATCCCCTGTTTTTCCACTTTGCGATACCGCTTTCTGATTCCTGTACACACCGGTATCTCTCTGGGTGTGCGATCACTGGCGTAACTCCAAGTTCCATCAGATCATGAAGCATCTCATCCATCTCTTCCTGCTCGATTCCAAACGAAAATTCAGTCAAAAAATATCCCGTCTGATTCAATGAAAGCAATCTGCCTTCACGGATCATCCGAGGAACTTCTCTTGTCATATAAATTTCCATTCCAGAGAATACTCTTAATGGCAGCTTTACTTCATCCAGTGCTTTTCTAAACGCTTCTAATCTTTGCAGATATTCTTCGATCGAATATTCTTTGAAAAATCCCCTGTATTGGCATGCGATGTTGCAACTAATGTATGAACACCACTTTTCAATGCCAATGCTGCCATAGATAGAGAATCTTCCATATCTCTCGCTCCATCATCCAATCCTGGCAAAATATGCGTATGTATATCGATCATCTATTTTATTTTCCTTTCAGAAATCCCATATGCAAAAAGAATTCCTCCAGTCCATCAAGACTGGAGGAATCCACCTTGTTTTTTGATTAATACTGTTCTTTGACGTGTTTTGCTGCATATACAGCTAATGCTGCTGCAGCGAGTGATACATATACTAATGTAACTGGCGCTCCCTGATCACTAGTCTTTGGTGATGCAGATGTTGTTGATGTTGATGATGTTGATGTCGTTGTTGTTTTCGTCTTAGCTGGTTTTTCATCCTTGTCGAATTCATCATCATCAATCTGGGTTTTCTCATCAACCTTCTCCTGTTCTGTACTCGTATTATAATACTCATCTTCAGGACTTGGTGCTGCCATAACACTTAGTGAAAAAGCAAAACACATAATCAATGTTGCTGCCATCATAATCAACTTTTTCATGCTAAATCCCCCTTACTGGATTCTAACTGATTTGTGTATAAAATACCTTCAATATCATCTCAAATAATTTTGTCTCATCCGGATAATATTCTGCATATCCTGTCACACCTTCTTTGATGTCACAGTCAATGCTGTAGATATTGTCAGATGAAAAACTGCTTCCTGAAACTTTCGTTGCAAGATATGTGATCTTCGGTGCTGAAAGATTCGTTACTGAATTCTCTGATACAAGATTCAGAAGATCTAATGGCAATGTAAGATCGCCCTTCATCTCCTGTAATGCTTTCTGGGCAAATGCTGTAATATACTGCTGTTGTCTCTGCATACGTGCCATGTTCGCATCCAGTGGATCAAATTCTCTGGATCTTACATAAGTCTCTGCCTGACCACCCAGCAATGTCACATTCGCACCTTCCTTCAGAGTTGGATCAACGCTTGTCAGATCCCCGATCACTTGAACGTTCACTCCACCTACTGCATCATTCAGTACACTGATCGCAGAGAGGTTGATCGACATATATGAATCGATAGGAATTCCATATAACACTTTGGAAACTGCATCCACAGCATTCTTACAGCTCTTGGCTTTCCCATCCCCATAGGCATAGGCTAAACATAACTGTCGAAGTTTCCTTCCTGAATACTTTCCATTCTCATCATATGTCTTAACGTTCGCCATGATATCTCGAGGAACATTGATCAGTGAAATCTTTCCTGTAGAAGTATTCACAGCTGCTAGAAACAAGGTATCTGACTGTCCTGCTCCGTGTTTCTTTAAGTATTCTTCATCTGTATTGATCTTATCTCGGTCAACACCCATAAATAAGATACTCGTTATATCTTTATTATACTGATATTTATGTCCATTGTAAATAACCAAATCTCCCTGATTCTGGACTTTTACGCCATCTACGTTCTTTGACATTTTCATCTTGCCTCCAAATAAAGAGCCCTTTCCAAGTGCCCACATTCCAACAATGGCTGCACATGGAAGCAAAATGATCACCGCTAATACAATTATAACTCTTTTTATGATCTGTTTTGGTGTCTTTTTCTTCTTTGCTTTCTTCTTTTTCTCGTTCTTTTCTTCTTTTACTTCAAAGCCTTGAAATGCTTCCTTGGATTCTGGCTGGAGATCCTTCAGATTCTGATCCAATTCTTCATTTAATCTCTTAGCCTCATCCGTATGGTTCTTATTTTGTACTTCTTTCATCCGTCAACACCGCCTGTACTAAATACGATTATTGGCTGTCCTCCTACGCAGGTACTCAGCGTGATAATCTTATCGTTGCTTGTAACTTCCTGATCTTTCCTTACATGACTTCCCATGTCTCTTATGTTCTTGACATTTCTTAAATAATTCTCAAAACTTCTTCTTATTCTTAAAATTAAATGTCTTAAGTAAATGCCTGTCGTCAAAACTTATATGCCGCAAAGATCGTGTATGTGTATGTTTTCTTTGGTGTGTAAACATATACTTCTTTGTGTTTCTTAAAAAATGCTTCATCTTCAAACTTGTGAAGATTCTGGAACATAGATCCATTTCTCATATTATGTCCATAAAATATTGTGTTTGGATCTGAAAAATCCTTCTTATTCGCTTTCTCTGTATAAATACATCCTGCAAACTCTGGCTCATTTTTAAAGTTATATTTTAAATAATGATCGTCTGATTCCTGACTTTGTGCTACCGGATAATCAATTCTTGTTCCTGGAACGTAGATCCATGCATAGATATCACTGTTGATCTTGATCAACTTCTTAAAGTTGATCTTCTGTCCATGTTTGACTCCAGCTGGAACTTTCTCCGGCTCTTTTCCTTCGTTCTCACCAGTAAATTCTGTGCTTGCTATCTCTTTTAATGTTGCTTTTCTTGCCTGTTCTGTCTTATAGTCCTGATACTTGACCCATCCGAATCTTCCAAGACAGATCACACAGACTAGTACTGCAACTCCAAGAATGATCTTCCATCCACTCTTCTTCATTCAGCTTCCCCCTTATGCCGTTATTCTTGTCTTATTATATCTTTTTTTCTATCTGCGGTCAATGAATCCTGCATCTTCGGACAACCTGTGCCCTAAAAATCCATCGCCATTTTGCTTGACTCTTCTTCTGACAATTCTGTAACCTGTGTTTCCATAACACGATAAACTCTCTGACACATATTTAAAACACTCGGACGATGGGTTGTCACGATGCATGTTTTATTTGGACGTTGTTTTATGATATTTCTTAAAACTTTACGTTCCGTTGTTACATCAAGTGCCGATGTTGCTTCATCTAACAATAAGATCGGTGCATCTCTTAAAACAGCCCTTGCAATCGCAATTCTTTGTGCCTGTCCTTCCGAAAATCCTCGTCCTCGCTCTCCAATCTTGGTATAAATCGTTTCTTCCATATTCTTTACGAAATCCCACGCACAGGAAATCTTCAATGCCTCGATCATCTCTTCTTCTGTTGCATCTTGTTTCACCATTCTTAAATTTTCCGCGATCGTGCCAGAAAGAATTGTATTTCCCTGTGGTACATAGGCAAATAAATGTCTGGTATCTGCATTCATCTCCACCTGCTTCCCATTTGAAGCCCTTAAATATGCTTCTCCTTTTTCCGGATGGATCAAACCTAAGATCAAACGGATCATCGTTGTCTTTCCCTCTCCAGAAGGACCAACCAACGCAACGATCTCGCCCGGATTAGCCATAAATGCAGAATCTGTAATAACACGGTTTCCTTCGATATAAGAAAAATCCACATCCCGCATCTTCACTTCGAACCCATCTTCCACATAAGCATCCATCTCAGAACTTTCTGGAATATGAACTTCTTTCTTAAGCTGTGCAAGCTCTCTGATACGATGTGCAGAGATCGAACTGTTCAAAAAGTTTGGTATGATCGATACCAGATTGTTAAATGCCCCATTTAAGTTACTTCTCTGTTGTAAAAATAAAGTCATGGTTCCATAAGAAATATCTCTTGTCCAAAGCCGGAATAGACAATATCCAAATGCTGCATACTGAACAACCATTCCTATGATCGACATAACGATATTCGTCTTGATCGTAAACATGTTATACTTTAAACTGATATCTTTAAACTTCTCCTGCCAGTTTCTCATCTTCTTTCCATATAAAGAAGAAATCCCAAAGGACTTGATCGTATCAAAATTATAGAATGTCTCGACTTCAAATGTCATCATCTCACTACTCATTTCCCGTACTTTCTTCCCATATTCTCTCTGCTTGGAAATAAGGAACTTCGACATCAAAAGCATAAATGGTGCACTTGCAAATGCCAGTAATGACATGATCTTATCGTAATGCCAGATAACCGCAAATGTTGCGACAAAGTCGTAAACTGCTATAATGATCGTCGGCAGCCAGCTGATCGCATTTCCACTGATCGTATTGACATCACTGTTAAAACGATTCAAAACATCTCCATTACTATATTGATTGATCTCCATCCAGTCGGCATCGATGATCTTATCAAAGATATCTGCCTGAATATCATTATTGATATAAATACTCAACTTCGTAGAAATACGTCCGATCACATTTCCGATCGTCAGACTAAAAATGCACTTCCAAGTGTGATCAAGACCATGATCCACAACTTACTCATCTGATATCCTGTGATGATATCGATCATATATTTACTTGCCACACTTCCAACCAATCCCATGGATGTGCTGAAAATACCAAGGATCGTGTAGAAAGCGATCGCTCCTTTATATCGTTTGCTGTAGGAAAAGATCCATTTCCAGTCGTCAATGATCTCTGAAAATGTTCCATCTCGCCATTTCCCGATTAGAATATCTAATGACTCAAACGATATCTTCTGATTTGGTTGATTTTGATTTTCATTGTCCATCATATGATGATCACCTTCTTTCTTTTCATAATTTTGTAAAATCTTTTGTATACTCACAGATATATTCCGGAATTCCTTCATAATCTCCTGTTTCTAATAAAGCTGCCGCCGCACATGTATTACAGATTGGACGATATTTGCATTCTGTACACCTTTCATTGATCAAGATCTCTTTCGTCTGTGCTGATATCATTTCCCAGCTTCTTTGAAAACCTTCTGCAAATACATTCACTTCTGGTTGACTTTGCATCACACATGGACGTATCATCCCCTGCCAATTGATCGTAAAAGAGCAATTGCCTGCCAGGCATAAAATGTGCCTGCTGTATTGCATATTTTGCGGATGATCTTCAACCATGCTGATCACATAATCCTGATATTCTCTAAGAGCTTCTTCACCCCATTGATGTTGAAAGATCAACTTCTTCGCCATCGCTGCATCCTTTGGATTCATTCGGCTTTGTTCATCAAATGGTTTATTTCTTTCTCTGCTTGCCGGATACATATAGGTATCAATGTTCACGGCTGCATCCAGATCATCTGCAATATCTAAAATCTTCCTGATATCCTCTTCATTCTTTGAAGTGATGCTTCCATTAATCTTTACATCAATCTCCCTGTCCCTTAGCAGCCTGACTGCATTGACCGTCTTCTGAAATCCACCTGGATAATGACATAACTGCTCATACGCCTGGTCATCTGCTCCATATAAAGTAATATTCATTCTTCTTGGCTTATATTTCTGGAAGAAATCTGCCCATTCTTCATTGATCAGCGTTCCATTTGTATTGATCGTAAGAATCATTCCCATCTTCTGCAGTTCGATATATACTTCCTTAAATCCCGGAAATAATAACGGCTCTCCTCCTGTCAATAACAGAAATAACGTTCCTGCCTCCTTCATCTGATGAGCCAGTCTGATCCATTCTTCTTTGGTTCTTAAACGGCCTTTTTGTTCCATCTCTGCCTTGGATAAACGAACATAACACATATCGCAGTTCATATTACAAAGTGGTAATAATTCCAGACTACCATTCACTGGAGCTTGTCTTTGATATGCTTTCTGGACCAGCATCTTTTCCATGGAATCCATTGCGTCTAGGTCTTTCATTTGGCTCCCTTCTTTCTTGTACATTCTGTTTTATTATATGATGAGATGGCGGAAAAAGAAAGTTTTTATTTGTGTTTTATTTTCCATATATTGACATTGTAGACCGTTTTTGTTAATATCATTTTACAAACTATCTATCATTGGACATGTATATTCTATATTGCAATTTTAATTTTTCATTTCCGCATGATCAAATCAATGCCTGTCCATTTGCATCGCTTAAAGGAGGGTGTTTGACTGTTAGAATAATCTTAAAAAATTATAAATATGTGTTAGATTTTATAATTTTTATTGGTAGAATAAATTATAAATATTATTCGCATGAGCAATTAAATCAAGTTATGAATGTAAAACCTAATTTAGATAGAATTGTAATAGGTTATTACAGGGTTTCAAGTAATAAACAAAAAGATGAGCTGGAACGACAAATAGAGAATATGAAATTGTATCTTACTGCACAGGGCAAACGTGCCAATAAAGCAAGAAAACTTGTAAAAGAACTGATAGATGATGGTGGTGAAGAAGATGATAAAAACAATTCGAGTCATGCTGATCCCAAATAATAAACAGAATACAAAACTTTTTCGATATGCCAATACTGCCAGATTCGCTTATAACTGGGCGTTAGGAAGAGAAAAAGAAAACTATAAAAATGGTGGTAAGTTCCTATCGGATAGTGATCTGAGAAAAGAATTTACACAATTAAAGAAAACAGAGGAATATTCCTGGTTAAATGAAGTTTCAAATAATGTAACAAAACAAGCGATCAAAGATGCTTGTCATGCATATAAGAGATTTTTCAAAGGATGTTCAAAGTTTCCGAAATTCAAAAGCCGAAAATTTTCTATACCATCTTTTTATCAAGATAATGTAAAGATCCAATTTTCAGATACGCATGTAAAAATTGAGGGTTTTGCTGCTTCCAAAAAGAAGAATAAGCAAAAGATAAACTGGATCAGACTTGCGGAAAAGAATCGGATACCTACGGATTGTAACTATAGTAATCCCCGTATTAGATATGATGGGATCAACTGGTGGATCACAGTAGGCATTGAATACGAAGACTCTGT
>ENA-OQOA01000830-OQOA01000830.1-human-gut-metagenome-genome-assembly--contig:-NODE-830-length-11315-cov-3.545853_pt1 | contig 11315 bp, 16 predicted proteins | sample MGYA00242633_ERZ504888 | MGnify/ENA primary metagenome ERZ504888 (study PRJEB26092, sample SAMD00036372) | human gut metagenome | host: Homo sapiens | study: EMG produced TPA metagenomics assembly of... | reverse complement strand
GTTGAGGAATTTATCCGAAATGACCTGATGAGCTTTCAGCGTCTGTATCTGAAGGATAAGGAGATCAGGAATGTGATCCTGATGGGAGATTTTATTACAGATATGATCTTCCAGGAGGAAATGGAAGACAGGATCATTACAAGGGAAGAATTTATGAAACGCTATGAGGATACAGTTGGAAAATCTGTTGACCTGCTGGCACAGGAGATGGAGATTGATCCGGAATATGCATCCCTTGTTGTGCCGACCATGGTAGTGTGCAGAAATTTTATTGATATTTTCAATGCAGAGTCTCTCTGGGCACCAGGTGTTTCCCTGCTGGATGGAATTGCCTATGATTTTGCAGAGAAGAAAAAATTTCTCAAAAAGTGTCCACAATTTTGAGAATGACATTCTGGTTACATCAAAGAACATTGCGAAAACGCTATTCCAGCAGTAAGAGCCATATCCAGGGAACTATGAATCTTTGCCTGAATATCTTTGACAGTATGAAGAAGGTTCATGGTATGGGAGCAAGAGAACGTCTGTTATTGCAGATCGCGGCACTGCTTCATGACTGTGGCAAATATATCAGTATGGAAAAGGTTTCCGAGTGTTCCTATCAGATCATTATGTCTACAGATATCATTGGGCTGTCCTTTATGGAACGCCAGATGATCGCATGTGCGGTCAGATTCAATAATTCTGCGTTTGTTTATTATGATGAACTTTACAGTATGGGAATCGCTATTGACAGAGAGAGCTATATCAAGGTAGCAAAGATGACTGCGATCCTTCGTCTGGCAAATGCCATGGACAGAAGCCATTATCAGAAAGTAAAGGGATCAAGACAGCGCTCAAGGACAGAGAACTGCAGATGATCGTGGATTCCGCACAGGATATTTCCCTGGAACTAGGACTGCTGAAAGATAAAGTCGCATTTTTTGAAGAAGTATTTGGCATTCGTTTGGTTCTCAGGCGTAAGGGCAGAGCATAAAGGAGGATGAACTTATGGATCTTGGAAAATTTGAAAAAAAAGAGTATTTCGTAAACCGTGAGCTGAGCTGGCTCAAATTTGACGAGCGTGTTCTGAGTGAAGCAAGAGATAAAAAATCTTCCTTTATTTGACAGACTGAAGTTCCTGAGCATTACCGCATCCAATCTGGATGAATTCTTTATGGTGCGTGTGGCGTCTCTTAAGGATCAGGTACATGCAGGATATCATAAAACAGACATTGCAGGAATGACAGCCAAGGAGCAGTTAAAAGAAATCAGTGTCCGTACCCATGAACTGGTTCATGTACAGTATAATACACTGAACCGTTCTCTGATCCCTGCGCTTGAGAAAGCCGGAATGCACCTGGTGGCAGCCCATGAGAATCTTACAGAAGCACAGAGTGTATTTGTAGACAGATACTTTGAGGATAATGTATATCCGGTACTTACACCGATGGCGATGGATTCTTCCAGACCGTTTCCGCTGATCAGAAACAAGACATTAAATATCGGTGCTCTGATCTCTAAGAAGGAGAAGAGTGATAAACTCAGCAAAAAGGATAAAACAGGAGAACTTCTGTTTGCTACAGTGCAGGTTCCGTCTGTGCTTCCAAGGGTGGTGCAGATTCCGTCAAAGAGGATGGAGATACCACAGTGATCCTGCTGGAAGAGATTATTGAAAGAATATTGACAAACTTTTCCTGAGTTATGATGTGATATGTGCCCATCCTTACCGTATTATGCGTAATGCGGATCTTACCATCGATGAAGATGAGGCAGAGGATCTGCTGGTGGAGATCCAGCGCCAGTTAAAGAAACGCCAGTGGGGCGAAGTTATCCGTCTGGAAGTAGAGGATAAGATGGACGAACGCCTGCTGAAGATCCTGAAGACGGAATTTGACATCAAAGAGGCAGATGTTTTTGAGATAAACGGACCTCTGGATCTTACCATGCTGATGAAAGTATATGGTGCGGATGGCTTTGACGCTTACAAGACACCGAGATATCAGCCGGCACCTGTACCGGAATTCCAGAATGAGAAGGATATTTTCCAGGTGATACGTGAGGGCGATGTATTCCTGCATCATCCTTATATGAGCTTCGATCCTGTTGTAAATTTCGTGCGTCAGGCAGCAAAAGATCCGGATGTTCTGGCTATCAAACAGACTCTGTATCGTGTCAGCGGCAATTCACCGATCATTGCTGCCCTTGCGCAGGCAGCAGAAAACGGCAAACAGGTTTCCGTACTGGTAGAACTGAAAGCCCGTTTTGATGAAGAGAATAATATTGTATGGGCGAAGAAGCTGGAGAAGGCAGGATGTCATGTAATCTATGGTCTGGTAGGTCTTAAGACACACAGCAAGATCACACTGGTTGTGCGCAGGGAAGAGACAGGAATCCGCCGTTATGTGCATCTGGCAACCGGAAACTACAATGATTCCACTGCCAAACTCTATACAGACTGCGGTATCTTTACCTGCGATGAACGTTTTGGTGAAGATGCAACAGCAGTATTTAATATGCTCTCCGGATATTCAGAACCGAAGAGCTGGAATAAGCTGATCGTAGCGCCGATCTGGATGAAAGACAGATTCTTAAGCCTGATCGAACGTGAGGCAGAGAATGCGAAGAAAGGACTTCCGGCGTTGATCCGTGCAAAGATGAATTCCCTCTGTGATCCGAAGATTATTGCAGGATTGTATTATGCATCTTCCTGCGGAGTTCAGGTGGAGCTTCTGGTAAGGGGTATCTGCTGTCTGAAAGTAGGAGTGCCGGGAATCAGTGAGAATATTCATGTCCGTTCTATTGTAGGGGAATTTCTGGAGCATAGTCGTATTTTCTATTTTGAAAACGGCGGAAACCCGGAAATCTATATGGGAAGTGCGGACTGGATGCCGCGTAACCTTGACCGCAGGTAGAGATTGTTTTCCCTGTGGAAGATGAGAAGATTAAGAAAGAGCTGGAGCATGTACTTGATCTGGAGTTTAAGGATAATGTAAAAGCTCATATCCTGCAGCCGGATGGAACTTATGTGAAGCCGGATAAACGAGGCAAAGCCCAGATTAACTCTCAGATGGAATTCTGTATTGAGGCAACTGAGAAAGCAGCACTTCATAAACACGAAGAAAAGAAATCCCGCGTATTCATTCCAGCAGAGCCTGCGGAGGATATAGAGGAATAAGAAACAGTCAGAAACAGAAATAAATAACTGGGAAATGCCATGGAAAGCGGTGGAGCTGCCATGGCATTTCTTCTCTGGGACAAAAAATAAAAATTTTTTGTGGCAAAAACCGCATAAATACAGGGCTTTTTGAACGAAAAATTCGAGAAAAATAAAAAATTGAAATTTTTTAAAAAGTACTTGCATTTTAGAAAAAGATGGTGTATATTAAACGAGTCGACAGCGAAGAGCAAACGACAGATAAACAAATGGCCAGTTGGTCAAGGGGTTAAGACGTCGCCCTCTCACGGCGAAAACACGGGTTCGATTCCCGTACTGGCTGCTACAAAATAGTGAGAATTTAACCAGAGCTTAGGCTCTGGTTATTTTTTTATCAGGGATTTCTCCTGACATATTGTATGTCTTCGCAGACAAAAATGATTCACGAACCTGGAGCTTTCATCTGACAATAGAGGAGTAATACTTGGAAAGGAAGAACGATATGGTCACTGATGAAGAACTTTATGGGCAATATCTGTGCGGTGATGAGACAGGACTTGAACTGTTGATAAAAAAATACGGTGACCCGCTGACCTTATATATTGATGGTTATCTGCATGATGTCCACGAAGCGGAGGATTTAATGATGGAAACCTTTTCCTGGCTGTTTATGAAAAAGCCCCGCATCCGGAATGGATGTTTTAAGGCTTACCTCTATAAAGCAGCGCGTCACATGGCATTACGCCACAAAAGCAGACGGCGGATTATCTTCAGTCTTGACAACCTGACCAGAGAAGCGGAGGCACAAACGCTGGTAGAGGAGGTCGTCCGCACAAAAGAGCGAAACCAGATCCTGCATCTCTGCATGGACGAGTTAAATCCAGATTATAGGGAGGCTCTTTATCTGACCTATTTTGAGGGCATGAGCTATCAACAGGCCGCTGAGGTTATGGGGAAAAGTGTAAAGCAGATTACAAATATGGTGTACCGGGGGAAAGAGCGTTTACGCGGATTATTGAAACGGGAGGTATTACAAATGCTGAAAGATGAGGAACGGATTGCGGAGGTAAAACGGCGTATTGCAAAAAAAGAACAACAGCAGAGACTGCGGCGCAGACGGATTATCTCTGCTGTCTGTATAGCGGCATGTTTTGCAGTAATCGTTGGGGTTTCCTTTGCCATGCCCGGTATTGTCGGACAGATCGAACCCGGTACTTCTTCAGGCTTTGAAACTGCGGCAACGATTTTGGGTGGCAGCACCGCACTGGGATATATGGTGATCGGACTGCTGGCTTTTATTCTCGGCGTGTGCGTGACTGTTCTGTGCTTCCGCATCCGTCAGCTGAACAAAGAGGAGCAGACAGAGATGAAAAAGGAGGACAATGGGGATGGAACTGTTCAGTAACTTTTTTCAAATTGCTGTTACCCTGCTGGGCTTTTGTATGAGTGGCATTCGGTATCTGAAAGATCGAAAACAGGCATATTTCCTGCTGACCTGTTTTTACGGCTGCTTTGCCCTTGGCTCTCTTTACTGGACGCTGTATCTGCTTCTGTTTTCTGAAACGCCGCAGGTCTTTTATGTGTCAGAGTTCGGCTGGATAGCCAGCGTGATTTTTCTTTATCTTCTGCAATACACCCTTTCTTCTGCGGAGGAAAGAGACTTTTCGACACGGAAATCTCTGATAGCTCCTCTGATTGGCATTCCGCTTTGTGTGTTTTACTGTACCTTTGGGGATGTTCTCTCCAATCTGCTCTGGTGTGGCATGATGATCGTTGTTTCTTATCATTCCATCCGGGGTCTTGCTTATGCGCAGATACAGACGGGAACAGCGTGTAAGATGCGGTATTTCCACATTGGGGTACTGTGCTATGTGGCGGTGGAGTATGTCCTTTGGATCTCCGGCTGCCTGTGGCCGGGCTATTCCATTTCCGCTCCCTATTGCTGGCTTGATCTTCTGCTTACAGGCTGCCTGTTTGCATTGCTGCCAGCCACAGGAAAGGCGGTGCAGGTATGACATATATTGAAAACGTATTTCTTTGCATGGCCTCGCCTCTGCTGATCGCCGCTCTGTGTATGGGAAAGCGGCAGAGAAAATTCTTTCTGTTCTGCTTTGCCGGGATGGGTGTCTGTCTACTTTCCGCATACATCAACACCTTTTTCGCTGCACTTTATAAAGCGGACACCTTTGCAGCTACCACAGAGATCGCCCCGGTGGTGGAGGAAGTGATGAAACTTCTGCCATTGCTCTTTTATCTGCTGATATTTGAGCCGAAAGCGGAGCAGATCAAAAATGCAGCCGTGATCACAGCTCTTTCTTTTGCCACATTTGAAAACGTCTGCTATCTGATCCAAAACGGAGCCGGTCATTTTTCTTTTATTTTCTTCCGGGGTATTGGGACAGGAGCCATGCACGTGATCTGTGGGGCCATTGTCGGCGGTGGCCTTGCATATGTGTGGCAGAGAACATGGTTGAAGATTGCCGGAACCTGCGGTCTGCTGGGAGCAGCAATCACCTTTCACGCAATTTATAATCTTCTGATCGCCTATGGCGGTGCAGCACAGTATATTGCTTATCTGCTGCCTGTACTGATCCTGGCAGCGGGAAAACTGATCTTCCGCAGTTCGATACAATAATATAACCTGATTTTTCCTCTTTTGGGAGCTGTTTCGGCAGCTCTCAAATTTTTTTGAAAAATTTGATTTTCAGGTGAGAGTTTTTCGCTTTTTTTGTACCTATATAAGTGAAAGACTTTTAAGACTGTTTTTGTGGAAGGAGGTTGGAAGGCATGTACGATACAGAAAAGCGTATCGAATTGGTAAAAAAGCGAATGTATGAATATCACCGCCGCCAGGAGCGGCGCACAGTCTGTCGGCTGTCTGTTCTGTGTACCCTGTTATTCCTGTCTCTTGTGGGAGCAATGGGGATAATGCAAAACAAGCCAATAAACGTTACGGGAATGTACGGCACAATCCTGCTTCATGAGGACGCAGGCGGTTATGTGTTGGTGGCTGTCATTTCCTTTACGGTGGCAGTCGTGATTACCGCATTATGTATCAAATTCAGAAAAAAAGGACAAAAGAGTCAGGATGCAGAAAATCATGTATAAAGAAAGGAAAAGGTGAAAAGTATGAGGAAAAAATTATTAGCCGGGATGCTGGCACTTGCACTGTGTTCTACAAATATGCCCCTTCAGACCATATTTGCGGAGGAATTTACTTCCGGAAATCCGGATGTAGTGTCTGAGGAAGAAACTCCGGAGATTTTTACCAATGAAGAGCAGGAAGCTGTAGGAGAGACAGATGAGGAACTGTCTGTATTCAGTTCAGAAGAGGTTCCTGAATTTAATGATGCCCCCGATGAGGCAATGGCTGCTGCGGAAAATGAACAAGCTGGAGAAATTGATTTAGCTGATAACGATAAGGTTATGAACGGAGTTTATACTATAAGTTCGGCAGGAGATTACAAAATTCACATGTAGCCGGGAAACAGGAAATAGAATTGTGGTTGATGGAAAGAAAATTTCAGCGAAAGACAGCATCAACATTTATCTTAATAAAGTAAATATCAATACATCTGCTGGTCCGGCACTGCGAATAAATCTTAATGTTGAAGCTACAGTCACTATCCATTTAACAGGCACAAATAGTCTTATAACAAAGAATAACTATTATGCCGGTTTACAGAAAGATAACAAAGCTCGGCTTATAATAAAAACCAATAATTCAGATGCTACTGCAGGAATCTTAAATGCTCGTAGTATCGATGGGGATAGCGCCGGAATTGGTGGCGGCTTTTACGGCTCCGTCTCTTGCAGTAATATTATTATTGATAGTTGTTCTGTAATTGCTAGTTCTAAGTATGGTGCTGGAATTGGTGGCAGCAAGCAACGCGCTGGCAGTGTCAGTGATATTATCATTAATAGTAGTTCTGTAACTGCTAGTTCTACGAATGGTGCCGGAATTGGTTCTGCCGGTGGCACCTGCAGCAACATTGGCATTAGTGGTGGATCCGTAAAGGCATATTCTGATCGTATGCCAGGCATTAATTGTACCCCCCATAATGGCAACTCAACAAATGTTTATTGTTGTATTATTAAAAATGAATATTTTTTACCAGTAACGATAGATAGTGAATCCTGGAAGCCAAGTTATCATATTTTTCCTGATTCTACAAAAGACGGTAATCTGTACGTCTGGTTAACTGAAAAAGAAAATAATGACGCTTATGATGTAACTGTTGGAACCGAAAAAAGGCAGTATTCTTTCGATCAGGCAAAAAACCAATTTGTACGTATCCAAACAACTCCTACCGCTGACCAATTTGATTATACGCAGCCCAATTTTACATATACTAAAGATACCCATGTTGATATTAGTAAATATATTAAATGGAAAGATGATGTCACCGGTCATGGTAAAATTACTAAAGTAACGTATTTAGGTAATTGCGAAACAAGTTCGCAATCCTGACTAAAAAGCGGTAAGAATCCTGCAACGCAGGATTCTTAAGATGAAAAATAGGTACTTCTAAATTTGAACATGACTAAAAGACTTCCCAGATAAACTGCGAAGAAAAGATTGTATGCATATTAATAATCAGGCAATCAAAGGCTTCAAACTCCGGATGTATTGGTATTGATGAATCTTATCAGCGACAAGCACAGTAACAAGCTGGGTAATTCCTGCAAGCAGTAAATCAGCATGAAGTGTTTTCTCATTCTGTGTTTTACGATCTGCAATGCAGAAACTATCTTTGAAATGGTTGATTGACTTTTCAACATTTACACGGATCTTGTAAGTATCCTCCCATTCCTGTGAGCCGCGTTCTACACCAGGATAGGCACGAAGGTTCTTTTCAGGATAAATGTAGATCATTCGTCCGCAGGAAGAAGATGTACATGGATTGTCACAATGACATACGCGATGTTTTGACTTGTCGGCAGGATTGTATTCCCATTTCATTTTTGGACATACAAACTTCATGGTAGGAAGTTTGCTCCGCAAATGGGATCTGCTTCCTTCACGCCGCATCGGAAGTGATGGATCGTGAGGACAGCAGGGAATACCGTTTTCATTGACAGTATAGTCGGTTCCTTCCACAGAAAGCTTTGTTTTTAAAGGGATAAAAGCTTTTTGAAAGCCAATTTCTTCAAAGAGGGATTTGTAAATGTTAATGGCATCAAACGCAGCATCTCCAAGAAACGTCTTTGAATTTATTAAAGGATGTTTCTGGAAAAAGTCAATTAAAACTGGAAGAAGTGCTTTCGAATCGGCAAGGGATTTATCCTCATCCGGTGAATCTGATTTCTTCCCTACAACGATATCAGGATGTTTTTTAGAAAGTCCTTGTTGTAGAAAGTGATGTCACGAACAATACCAAGCCCGTTCGTAATAATGCCAAATTTATAGGCGTAACAGAAATGTCCATTGATGTACATCTGCTGGATTGCCTGATTGGAAGCCGCATGAGTTGGCATAGAGCCATAAGCAGCTTTATAAGGATCATAGGAATCATCAAGGTTATGGGACTTTTTGAAAGCCTTTAGCTGCTTGATAATACGGTTGGCATATTTTGGGTTATTTTCTGTAACCCATGCTTCAATGCCAGAGGTATCAAAGATTGTCATGGAAGCAAGGGCAGGATCAAGACTTTGGCAGATCGGTTCGGTCAGATCAACAAGATGATCGAACATAGATTGTAAGTCCGATAAAAAATCCTGTTTGAAACGTGTAAATTTGGAACCATCCGGAACAACATCAAAACCGCAGAAATCACGCAGTTCCTGGGAAAATTTCAAAAATACGATCAGGAGTGTGTCCGTCGGGATTGAGAAAATACGCTGGATAAGAAGTGCCTTAAGCATTGGATAAAGCTGATGTTTGCGAGGTCTTCCGGTACTGGCGTAAAAATGAGAAATAAAAGAAACAGGAACAATTTCATCAAGGTTAATGGCTTCATCAAGAAGCGAAAGGAACTGATATTTGTCGTTGTCGAATTTATTTTGACAATCTTCAAAAATTTCTGCCAAAGTGAGCTGTTTATATGTTATCATGTAGGTATATCTCCTTTAGGTGGATTGGTTAATTAGTTTCTAGGCAATTCTATTTTACCATAAACCTTGAGGAGATATTTTATTTTAACAACAAAAAAATGCCGTATTTATGCGGCTTTTGGCGTTTCGCAAACGCCTAACAAATACAACAAACGAAAGGAGTAACAAATCTTGAAGTGCAGAAAAATATCTCAATTTGTAATGCTCATCACGGGTATCTCTATGATTTGCTATGGTGCGTTCAGAGGTGAAGGAGACGTCGTGCTTAGCAAAGCAATAAAATTATGTCTGGAGTGTGTCGGAATTGGATAAGAAAAAGAAATTACTATCAAAAAGAGTTGCCAAAATACGCGGATGGATACAGGCAGTTGCCACATTACTTACCAATATTCATATTTCCAATTTATTTAAGGGTAAAATATATCAAGGCAAAATCAAAACTGTATGTGTGCCGGGATTAAACTGCTATTCCTGTCCTGCTGCGACAGGATCCTGCCCCATTGGAGCCTTTCAGGCGGTTATCGGATCCTCCAGATTTAAATTTTCATACTACATAACCGGTTTTTTCATTCTGCTCGGTGTGACACTCGGAAGATTTATCTGTGGTTTTTTATGCCCGTTTGGCTGGTTTCAGGATTTACTTCATAAAATCCCCGGGAAAAAATTTTCCACAGCCCGACTGAAACCGCTAAGATACCTGAAATATATAATCCTCATTGTTTTCGTTATTCTTCTGCCATTGTTTGTAACGAACTCTATAGGGATGGGGGATCCATTCTTCTGTAAATACATTTGCCCACAAGGTGTTTTGGAAGGAGCCATACCACTGTCACTTGGAAATACCGCTATAAGGTCTGCACTTGGAACACTTTTTTCTTTAAATGTCTTATTTTAATTACAGTTGTTGTGTTGAGTATTTTGTTTTACAGGCCGTTCTGTAAATGGATCTGTCCTCTTGGAGCAATCTATTCATTATTTTAATAAGATCAGCTTTCTTAATATTAAAAGTTGAAGGCAGCAAATGTGTCGGATGCAATCAATGTTCAAAGGCATGTAAAATGGATATTGATGTGTGCAAGACTCCGAATCATCCAGAATGTATACGATGCGGGGCTTGCATCAAGGTTTGTCCAAAAGATGCGATCCAATATCAGTTTCTGGGAAAAACATGCCCCAAAAAAGAACAGCAGCAATCAACCATAACCAACCGGTAACTATTAATTTTATTACTATTATTTTAAGGAGCTATTATTTATGAAAACAAAAAGAACATTTCTCTCTATTTTAACACTTTGCATAGCATTATTATTTACAGCATGTAGCGGGAAAGGAACTGCAGACACAGAAAAATCTCAGAATACCAAGACTGAATCCGGCTCAGAATCTGCAGACGATTCCGACTCTAAACTGAATGATTTATATCAGCAGGAAAATCAGATCTTCGCAGATCATGAAGATGTATGGAACAAAGCATTTGGCATGATGAGTAAAAGTGCTGCGGATCCAAATGGAAATTATGCGGATTCTCTGGCTGACACTGTTGAATCAAACAAGGAGTCTTTTACAGATGACGAGCTGAAAACACTTACCGCTGATATTGAAACTATCCGAAAAATCGAGGAACAGATCGCTGAGATTGAAAGAAAAATACAGGATCTGATAAGACTGATCAGAAAAACAGTTCCAAAGACGCATCTCCTTTCAAGAATTTCTCTGGTCAGGATTATGATGGGAATTCTGTTGATGAAAGCCTGTTTTCCAAAAATGCAGTAACTGTCATCAATTTCTGGTTCACCGGCTGCAAACCTTGTGTTGCCGAATTATCTAAACTTAACGAATTAAACGATGCAATCAAATCAATGGGTGGAGAAGTTGTAGGTATCAACACAGAAACCTTCGACGGAAACAAAACTGCTATAAAAGAAGCAAAGACTATTCTCGAAAAGCAGGGTGCTAAATATCGCAATCTTTCCATTGACTCTTCTTCAGATGCAGGGAAATATGCGTCCGATATTATGGCATTTCCTACCACAATCTTGGTCGATAGAAATGGTAATATTGTAGGTGATCCGATGCTCGGCGAATTGATAGTCAAGACAACTATAATACTTTGATGAAACAGATT
>ENA-OQOA01000829-OQOA01000829.1-human-gut-metagenome-genome-assembly--contig:-NODE-829-length-11322-cov-3.389281_pt1 | contig 11322 bp, 11 predicted proteins | sample MGYA00242633_ERZ504888 | MGnify/ENA primary metagenome ERZ504888 (study PRJEB26092, sample SAMD00036372) | human gut metagenome | host: Homo sapiens | study: EMG produced TPA metagenomics assembly of... | reverse complement strand
GTAATGATAATATCTATTTTACTTTTCAGGATAGTAGGCAGAGACCTTTGGGTAGCTACTTACGGAGGTGGATTGAATTGATTGAAACTATGCCTGATGGTACTTTAAGATTTATCAATCATCGCTAATTTGTTAAAGAGATATCCGATTAGTCATTTTTATAAAGTCAGACATATTACTGAAGATAATCAAGGGCGTATCTGGGTGTCTACAACAGCGGGAATTTTACAATTTAAGGTTTCTTTTCATTGTCCTGAAGAAATAGATTTTCATTCTATATGCCGTGAACAGGGAAATGTGAATAGTCTTAGTAATAATGACGTACAAATGATTCAATGTATGGATAATGGGAACATTTTTGCCATTACTTATGGCGGAGGGTTAAATGAGCTTTCTCCCATGGGGCTCCATTCTTATCAATGTAAATCCTTCACACAGAAGAATGGACTTATTTCAGATATTATTTATTCCATGCACGAGGATAAACAAGGAAATTTATGGTTGGTGACGGGTGGTGGATTAGTGAAATTTGTAGCTTCGGCCGAACAGATTCAGTATTCTAGTGAGCATATCGCGTTTAATATGCATTTTAGTGAAGGTGTAGGGGCAACAGATGGCAAGCAGATTTTTTTTGGTACTAACCGAGGTTTGTTCTATTTTACCCCTGAGAATATTCATAAAACAGATTTTATACCACAAATATTTTTCTCTTCTATTTGGGTAAACAATCAGGAACTGACTCCCAGAAAAACTCCTTCTATTTTGTCTGTTAATCCTGATAATAGCAAGGATATGCAGTTACCTCCTAATAATCACACCCTCAGGTTGGTATTCTCTGCTCTAGACATGACCAATACGGAGTATATTCAATATGCTTACAAGTTAGACGGTTTTGATAAAAACTTTCGTTTGACGGATAACGGGCATGAGGCTAACTATACTAATCTTCCTCCGGGAAAATATGTATTTCGTGTAAAGTCTACCAATAATGAAGGTGTATGGGTTGAAAATGAACGAACACTTTCTTTTGAAGTGCTTCCTACTTTCTCTGAGACACCTTGTGCTACTATGCTCTATTTCTTTTTGATTGTATTATTTATTGCAGTTGCCATTTATGTATATACCGTTTTTTATCGGATAAAAATAAGGCTAAAAATGAAGAATTGATTACTCAATTAAAACTCAGCTTCTTTACTGACGTGTCTCACGAATTAAGAACTCCATTAACATTGATTACCGGACCTTTGGAATATATACTCAGAGACGAAAGTCTTTCTGGGAAGGTGAGAGATACTTTGAAGATTATTAAAAAGAATAGTGACCGTATGCAGAGGTTGGTAGGGCAGATCTTGGATTTTAGTAAAATCCAGAATAGCAAGATGAAACTGAGAGTTCAGTATGTGGATATTATCAGTTTCACGAAAGAAATAATCAACTATTTTACAACTTTATCTCAAGAGCGGCATATTAGTTTGAATTTTAACACTCAATTGTCTAAAGTAAATCTTTGGGTGGACAAAGATAAATTAGAGAAAGTTATTTTTAATTTGCTGTCTAATGCCTTCAAATACACTTCTGATGGCAAGAACATTTGGGTTAGTATGAAAGATGATGGGAATGCAGTCCTTCTTCAAATCCAAGATGAAGGAGTAGGGATAAAGAGAGAAAAGCAGAAAGTGATTTTCAATCGTTACGAGAATGTGGTTCCGGATAGCATTTACGCTCCTTTAAGTTCTGGTATCGGACTTTCAGTGGCTAAAGAACTTGTGGAAATGCATCATGGTAGTATAAATGTGGAAAGTGAGTTCGGAAAAGGGAGTCTATTTACTGTAAGGCTATTAAAAGGTAAAAACATTATCCGTCTGACACGGAATATATATTATCAGATTGGAATGAAGATACAAATTTAGATTTCAATTCTCAAAAACGAACTACAAGAATTGAATGAAGCGGAGAAGCCGCTCATGCTTATTGTTGAAGACAATTATGAATTAAGAGTATTTATCAAACAAATATTTCAGGAAGCATATCGGTTTGTTGAGGCTAATAATGGCGAGGTTGGATTAAAAAAAGGCTTTTTCTGATCTGCCTGATATGATAATTACTGATATCATGATGCCTGTAAAAAGTGGTCTACAGATGTTGCAGGAACTAAGGAACGATGAACGAACTTCGCATATTCCTGCCATAGTATTGACTGCCAAGACAGATATGGATAGCATTCTGACTGGTATTCATACAGGAGCTGATGATTACATAACGAAGCCGTTCAGTGTTAATTATCTGCAAGCTAAAGTAGAAAATATCCTAGCTCGGCGTAAAATGTTACAAGCATATTATTGTAAAGTAGGATATGAAGAGGGGAACGAAAATAAAGAAAAAGACAGATCGGTTCAATTGTCGGCAAGAGACGCTGCTTTTCTTAATAAGTTAGCTAAAATTATGGAAGAGCAACTTGGTAATCCGGAATTGAATGTAGATCAATTGGTCAGTTATTTCAGTCTGAGTCGGACCAATTTTTTTCATAAGTTGAAAATCTTTAACTGGTATGGCTCCTATAATGTATATAAAAGAAATACGCATGAGGAAAGCTGCTGAACTGATTAAGGAAAACCAATATACAATGGCGGAAATAGCTTATATGGTAGGTTTTAGTGATCCTCATTATTTTAGTAAAAGTTTTAAGTCTTATTGGGGAATGACTTCTACAGAATATGCAAAAAATCAGATTGGACGATGAAGATAAATGATAGTAAAATTATGTTTTATCATTATATCGGGTGAACTCATTGTTCACCCGATATAATAAGGGGGATCTTATTTTCTCACCTTATTTCCATTGATATATACTTCATTCAGTACTACATCTTTAGCTCCGGTAATTAAATTCCCTTTTTTCTCTACATTATTGAAACGGCTGTTTGTTACATGGATATCTTCAATATTGACACGGTCGTCATATCCGGTAATTAAGACTCCGTACTTACTTTTTTCACTAGTAACATTATCCAGATATACATGGCGTACTACAGGTGGGAAACTTCTGTCACATTTTTCACGGTTTTCATATTGCAGGTTGATTTTCAAAACGGCTTCGCGACATTCGCCTACTTCTATATTACGCACATAAATATTTTCAATGACCCCACCGCGGCAGTTGTTGGTTTTGATGCGGATGACACGTTCTAGGTTCGGACTGTCCATTTTGCAGTTTTCAACAAACAGGTTCTTATATCCTCCCGAGATCTCACTACCTACAACTACACCACCGTGTCCGTCTTTCATTTCGCAATTGCGTACAATGATATTTTCACTTGGTACGTTCCATTTCCGTCCGTCCGCATTCCGTCCGCTTTTAATAGCGATGCAGTCGTCTCCAGTATCGAATATACAGTTTTCAATTAATACGTTCTTACTTGATTCCGGATCGCAGCCATCGCTATTGGGACCGTGACTGGATACTTTAACCCCACGTACTGTCAGACTTTCACAAAATAAAGGATGGATAACCCAAAATGGAGAATTTTTCAATGTTACATTTTCTATTAAAATAGTGTTACAACGATATAGATTGATAAGCTGGGGACGTAAACCGTCTTCAAAAGTCATTTGGCGTTTATCTATCGGGGCAAATGTTTCGGCGTACATCAGTAATTTGTTTCTGCCGCCATTTTTTTGAGCTGTCATACCTTCCTTCCAGCCATAGTGTGGAGCACCACACATACTCCACCAGTTATCATTACTGGCCTGTCCGTCTATAATACCTTTACCGGTGATAGCTATGTTACTTTCTCCATAAGCATAAATTAATGGATGCAAATTGTAACAGTCTACTCCTTCCCAGCGGGTGAGTACGGTTGGAGTATATAGATATTTCTCTGAAGAAAATTTTAGATAGGCGCCTTCTTCCAAATGCAGATTTACATTGCTTTTCAGTGTGATAGGACCTGTTAGAAATTCTCCGGGTGGAACTAATACAGTTCCTCCACCTGCTTGACTGCATGTGAGGATAGCCAGATTGATTGCTTCATGGCAGAATATTTCACCATTATTTCCTTCTTTGGCACCGAAATCTTTAATGTTGTACACACGATCGGGAAAAGAGGTCTTTTTGATTTGTTTTTCTATTTGCTCACTTTCTTTCCAAATCTCTTGTGGTATTTGTGCATGAGCAAGTCCAAAATATGCACATATACAAAATACACTAACTAACTTTTTTACCATATATTTGATGTTTAATAATTAATAATTTCATAGTTGCCAGAAAATATCCACGATGCAATATTAAAGCATATAATTAAAAAATAAGTGGATTAATTGCCCATTATTGTGTAAATTCTAATAATGAAAGAATAATTGCTGCTACATTGCTATATTATTTGTATATTCGTACCTTAATAATCTGATATTATGAAATATATCACTTGTTATATACTGATATCTGTTTGGGGATTTTTGTTGTTATAGGAAGTAGTATTTCTACTACCAAAGATAGTCTTCTGAATATTATAGGAAGTCCTGTAGAGTTTTCTCTACAAATTGAGATTTACAGAGGTTTGGCTGATTTTTATTTTGAGAAACCTGAAGAAGTGGATTATCTTAATAAATGTATTTCACCGCAAAAGCAGTAAATGATAAGACTCATATGTTTGAGGCTCTTTCTGATTTGGTTTTCTCGTATATTAAAGTTTATCATGCCGATTCTGTTTGGTATTATATGTCTCTTTTAAATGATGTTGGGACACTGGAAGAATCTCATCCATATTTATTCTTTTTACGAATGAGATTGTTTGCAGGCAGAGTCAGGAATAATGAGGTTGAAACTGCTATAACAGAGGAATTGGCTTTTATGGGTAAAGAAAATATAGGTGGGAATGATATTTACATACAGATGGAACAGACTTTTATTACAGGCTATGCTTTGTGTAGTGAAGGTAAATATGAAGAGGCTGATCCCTATTTGGAAACTGCTTATAAGCTGGCTTGTCAGTTACCATATGAGGAAGGATTCAAGTTTCGTATTTGTACTGTATGGAATTTTCTTTCGACCTTGAACTTTATAGATAAAGGAGATCTATATATTGAATATGTTGAAAAATAGCTTCAGCAATATAGAAAATATTATGAGTTGTACTATGCTCGTCAACGTCCTTTCTATAATATTAATATACGATATCTCCAATGTTATACTTCTTTGTTGATGCGTGCGGATAAATTATCCGATGATAAATTAGAGAAGTATTATAATCTGATGATCAAGATGAGTGCTTGGGTTACGGAGCCTATTGATAAGTATAATTGTTTTTGGCATGAATAATTATTACTTATATAAGCATAATTTCCATAATGCATTGATAACTAATGACAGCTTCATAAAATATGCTTGGATGACAAGTCAGTCTAATGTCCCGGGATTATTGGATATCAATTCACAAATTTATGAGGCTATGGAAGATAATAAAAATGCTTTTAAGTATCATAAACTCTATATACAAGTGCAGGATTCCATTAAATCTTCCAATCTGAAAAACAACTTAGTGAACTACAGGTAAAGTATGAAGTAGATCAATTGAACCATGAGAATTATCGTTTGGAAACTAAGAACAGGCGTATTTTAGTAATTACACTTTTTATGGTACTTGTATTGGTGATGAGTATTTGTTTTTACTTGTACTATGATTTGAAGAAAGACAGATGGAAAAAGTTTTAGGTGAACTGAATCAAAAAGTTGGGGAAAGTGAGAAAATGAAAACAGCATTCATTAATTCTATGTGTCATGAAATACGGACTCCATTAAACGCTATTGTTGGCTTTTCAGGTATTATTACTGCTAATGCGGAAATTCTCACTTCGTTGATAGATCACTTGCTGGTAGTGGCTAATTTAGATTCATCTGATGCGCCTCTTCTTTGTGAACAAACCAGATAACTCATATCTGCAGACAAGAAATGGATAAAGTAGAACGATGGAGCAGGGTGGGAATAATTTATCATTTGGAATTACCAGAAGGGGAAATTTTTGTTCCACCAATGAATTGTATTTGTCGTTAGTGATAGAGAACCTGTTGGATAATGCTAATAAATTTACAGATTCTGGATCTATAACTCTTAAGATGAGGTTGGATAAGGCACAAAGTAAGGTTACGAAGTTGAAGTAACCGATACCGGCTGTGGCATTCCTCCCGAAAAAACGGGAGGAAATATTTCTGTGTTTTATCAAACTGGATGAGTTTGCACAAGGTAACGGATTGGGGTTATATTTAAGCCGTTTAATTATTAAACGTTTGTCTGGTAACATATTTGTTGACTCGAGTTATACTGAAGGTACTCGGATGGTTATCTGTTTGTCTGTATAATTAGCGTGTGCCTTCTTCAATGTCCCGCTTTCGTTTCAGTGCTTCCAGGAAATAATAGTCTGCATAATTTAAAGGTACATCTATTTCTGTGCCATGAGGAATACTGCCCACTGAATGCATTAATAAAAAGTTACCATTTTTTCCAAGAGATGCCAGATAGTTTGGTGAGGCTAGAGAAGCCATAATACTGTCTGCATAGATCTTATAACTGTTTGCATCAGGCACATCCATTGTACTAATTTCATAAAGTGCAGAAGCTATACAAGAAGCACTTGAAGCGTCTCGTGGTTCATTGGGAATATTGGGAGCATCCATATCCCAATAAGGAATCAAGTCTTTGGGAAGCCGGGGATGTGTTTTCATGAATTGGAAAGTCTTCAATGCCTGATTTAGATACTTTTTATCATGAGTTTCCCGGTAACACACAGTGTAACCATAAATAGCCCATGCTTGTCCACGACTCCAAGTCGATTCGTCTGCATATCCTTGGGCTGTTTGTCTATGCCGTACCATGCCGTCTGCCAAACTATAATCTATTACATGATAACAACTTCCGTTTGTACGGAAATGCTCTTTCAAAGTGCGGTCTGCATGGTTCACTGCTATGTGATAAAAAGTGGAATCACCAGATAATTTAGTTGCTTCAAATAGTAACTCCAAATTCATCATATTGTCTATTATGACCGGACATTCCCAACCGCGTTCCGATTGCCAGCCTCGGGTCACATCCCATGATTGGATAATTCCCGGCTTTTCACGGAAACGAGTAGCCAATGAACGGGCAGCTTCTATCATGACTTCTTTGTATCTGGGTACTTTAGTTGTTCGCCATCCATTGCCGAAACTACAATTTATCATGAAACCTACATCATGGTGCCAAGTCAGTTTTTTGGCTTCTTCTATGGCCGAAGTGTATTTATCAGCTAATGATAAGAGAGTAGTGTCGCCACTCAGTTCATATAGATACCACACTGACCCAGGGAAAAAACCACTTCGCCAGTCGGCGTAGTCACAATAATAAATGGTACTGTCAGTTTTCAGTGTAACGGGGTTTGTAAATTTTTCTGATTTTTCTATGATTCGTATTTCATTCCCGATTTGTGCACGTGCAAATGCTACATTCTTTTCTATAAAGGAATCTGTTCTGACGGATTGTTTATTTTTCTCTGTGCAAGATACCCATAAAGTAGAGCAGGCGAGTATTGTAATATAGAGGACTTTCTTCATAGTGCTTATTTTTTATAATTTGCTACGAAGATAATGATAAATTTGTTGAATAGAAACTTTAAGATATTCTTTTACTTTGGAAACAGATTGATTCTGCCTCTAAAGTAAAAGAATATTGATCATAGAAATACAATAATCATTTCAGTTGTGATTCTTCTTGTAACTAAAATTTTATAGTATTGATGTATCACTTAATAGTTGATATACCCCACTTATAATTCCTAAAGCGAATATGCCGGCTACACATACCAACAGACTGATGCGCATCGGAGTTGCTGTACGAAAATTGCCGATAGGATCTTCATTAGGTGTGATGAACATGGCTTTTACAATTAACAAATAATAATACAATGAAATGATTGTATTGATCAATGCGATAAATACAATAAGATAATATCCACTATGGAATGCTGCCATGAATACAAAGAACTTACTGAAGAATCCGGCAAATGGCGGGATACCTGCCAATGAGAAAAGAGCAAGTGTCATGACCATAGTTAGTTTGGGGTTGGTCTTATAAAGTCCGTTATAATCTTCGCGCTCTATTTTACCGTGGGTATGTTGTTCAATGGTATTGATGACACCGAATACGGCGAGATTGGCAGCAATGTATACTACTATATAATATACTAGGGATGCCATGCCCTGCGGAGTTCCAGCCAGTACAGCCAACATTATGTAGCCGGCTTGTGAAATACTACTGAAGGCCATAAAGCGTTTCAGATTGTTTTGGCGGATGGCGAACAGATTGGCTATAGTGATGGTGGCTACAATGATAATACATAGTATTTCACTCCATTGTTCAGTCATTGGCCCAAATACTTTCATTAAAATAATCATTAAAGCAAAAGCAGCTGCGCCTTTTGAAATAACGGACAGGTAAGCGCTCACTGTAGTCGGTGCACCTTGATACGTATCTGCCGTCCACAGATGAAAAGGTACCAAGCTTAATTTAAAGGCTAGTCCGGAGAAGAAGAATACTAGTGCAAGAACTTGTAATGGAGTTCCTGTCAGTTCGGCAGGGATATCTTCAAAATATAAAGTACCTGTTGTCCCCATAAATCATGGAAATACCATAGAGGAAAATACCGCTGGAGAATAAAGCTGAAAGAATGAATTTGGCTCCGGCTTCGGCACTATGTCCTTTATATTTATCGAAAGCTACGAGGCAAGCCATAGGAATGGTTGCCAATTCCAATCCAAGGAAGAATAGCAGGAAGTGCCCTGCACTTACCATGAAATACATACCCAGCAAGGTACTGAGGGTAAGGATGTAGAATTCGCCTTGTTTATGGCGGGTGTCTTCACGTTTTAGCCAAGGGTCTGCTTGTAGAAAAACCAGTATGGTACCTATGGTCAGGATGCTTTTCAGAACAGACGCCATAGGGGTTGAATGGTACATGCCGCCGAATAAAGTCACCTCTTCCGGCCATAGGTTTGCTAAGAGTTGAATGGTCAGCAGGATACATGCCATGGGGCGTAACCAGTGACGTTGTGGAGCCGGTAAAAATAAATCTAACAGAAACATCAGAATAAAAACGGCTGTCAGACTCAGTTCGGCATGCATATGGAGTATTGCAGTTATGTCCATCATTGCTATTTTTAATTTTAATTCTCAAATTTTAATTTAATAATTGACTTATGATTGGTTCTACACTGTTACTGATCAGATCGCTTATCCAGAATGGAGCCAATCCTAAACCTGCTACACAGGCGATGAGGCAGATAACGGCTACTCTTTCATCCCAAGTTGCGTCTGTGAGTTTCAGATGTTCGGGATTCAAAACTTTGCCGTAAAGGATTTTACCTACTACACGCAGGATATAAACTGCGGTAATGACGATACTTGTTGTTGCCACTAGGGTACATACGCGATGGAATGTATCATCATTTTGGAAAGAACCTACAAAGACCGTCATTTCAGCAACAAAACCACTTAGTCCTGGAAGTCCCAGATTAGCAAGACCGGCAATAACATAACCTACAGCCAGGAAAGGCATAATCTTCATCAAACCTCCCATTAATCGGACATCACGGGTGTGGGTACGTCCGTATATCATACCAATAAGGGCGAAGAACAAAGCGGTCATTAATCCGTGACTCAACATTTGGAGAATAGCACCCGTACAACTGGTGCGTGTCATCATCAGCAGGGCAAAGAGTACCAATCCGCAGTGGGATACGGATGAATAGGCATTGATATATTTTAAGTCGGTTTGTACCACAGCACTGAATGCACCGTAAACTACAGAAATAGTGGTCAATATCAGGAATACATCTCCCCACATGGCCGCACCTTCAGGCATCAGGTACATAGCAACACGGAAACATCCGTAACCTCCTAGTTTCATCAATACCCCAGCGTGAAGCATAGAAACAGCAGTCGGTGCGGAAGCGTGACCATCGGGACTCCATGTATGGAAAGGGAACAAAGCTCCTAAGACTCCGAACCCCAAGAAGATAAGCGGGAAGAAGATGCGTTGCATTTCATGAGGAATATGTAGTTTGGCGATTTCCAGCAAATTCATTGTTTCACCACCTGCACCATAGAAAATACCGAGAATTCCGATCAGTAGAAATGCAGAACCACCCATTAACATTAATGTAAGTTTCATGGCGGCGTATTCTTTACGTCCGCTTCCCCACACACCGATGAGCAGATACATTGGAATCAGGGCTACTTCATAAAACATGAACATGGTGAACAGGTCTGTTGAAACGAAGAATCCGAATACCCCTACACTCAATAGAGTGAACCACATGAAATATTCTTTTGTCAATGGTTGTAACTTCCACGATGCGAAAGTACCGGTGAATACAATAATGGAACTAAGTAGCAACATTGCTACTGATATACCGTCTACTCCTACTGAGTAGCATATATGGAGCGGTGCATACCAAACTGTGCTGGCTGTGAACAGCATCTCTCCTGTAGCACCGGCTTGGCGTAGTTCGATATAATCAATGGTGAGGTAAACGGATAATGCCAATAAAATGGAAGATCCGACAACCATCACTCCGCGAACTTGATTGATGCTGCGCGAAGCCCAAAGGCTCGCGAGCATCAACAAGGGAACTATAATGAAAAAACTTAGTATGTTCATCTTTTAAATAAAATTAAAAATGGCCATGCGGCGGATTTTTTATTATTCATTAAATTAATAGTATTAGCGTCAATATCAATGCACCTGCAAGGAACCAAATACTGTATTGCTGTACGTTTCCACTTTGCATGTCACGTATTTCATCGGCGGTAGCATGAGTACTCCACGCAGTGAAGTTAAAGAATTGATCGATAACGTGCCGGTCCCACCAAGCTATCGGAGTACTAATGCACCGGAAGATGATTTTCTTGGTTACGAATAACCATATCTCATCCATATAGAAACGATGGTAAGCGGCTGTGTGCAAACGTGGGAATGTGTGTGCCAGATAGTTGGCTACGGGTTGTTTCTTACCTGCATACATCCATGTAGCTAAAGCGATGGATGCTATAGCAATAATGATACTTGTAGCAGCTATCTGCATATCCAGATGAATGGTATAGGCTTCTCCGTTACTACTGATCAGATTGCCGAAAGGTATGAATCCGGCAACACAGGTGATAGCGGCTAAAAACATCAGCGGGAATGTCATGGTAAGTGGAGCCTCATGCGGAGTATGTGCACCTAGTCCGGATTCGTGGGAGTGTCCTTTCCATTCTCCATTCCAGAAAATACAATAATAAAGGCGGAACATAT